>JAEEGK010004316.1_pt1 | contig 35008 bp, 20 predicted proteins | sample 8958771 | NCBI WGS metagenome assembly JAEEGK01 (sample SAMN16246547, study PRJNA631951) | gut metagenome | biome: gut microbiome; feature: rumen; material: SC-attached | host: Bos | place: Iran: Karaj | collected 2018-10 | reverse complement strand
CCTGCCTGCGGATTGTAAAGCTTGCGTATGAGGGTGGCTGTGATTACGATTCCGATAAATCAACCTGTCTGATTCAGGCTGCTAACCGTAATTTTTACAGGCTGATGGAATATCTGCTTTCTAAAGAAGAGTTCCTTGATGAAATTGATGTTATGAACAATGCGTTTGGAACTCCTTTGTTTACTGCTTTATATAATGGAAATTATAATTTAGCAAAACTTCTTCTGGAGAATGGTGCTGACCCGAATATCCCGACAATTTACGACTGGACAATGGTCGATACAATAAATGCTGCCGTAAAAAAAGGCAAAGCAACTCCCGAAACTGCCGCCCGCCTGAAAGAGCTCATTTTATCTCACGGCTACGATCCTCAGCAGGATGAATGTACCCCCGAAGAAATGGCCGAAAAGCATCTACCTTAAATATCCCCAGGTTTACCAGTTTTGCTTCGCAAAACTGGAAGCGGATGCAGTAACAGTTGACGGTATAGAATATGCAAAAGCATCCGCTATGATACTTGATTAATTGTTCAATTGAATGTATATTCAAGTGTAGGAAATAACTCACACTGTATGTCAACGTGTGCACTTGTTTCCAGGGGGCTTTATGGGCAAATCTGAAATCACCTGCGATTGCGAAGTAATTCACAGCGATGTTGTAGAAAAACTCAAAACAGCTTTTCCGCAGGATGAGCTTATTTTTGAGCTTGCGGACTTTTATAAAATATTCGGCGACACAACCCGCGTAAGAATCCTTTATGCACTGGATAAGGCGGAGCTTTGTGTCTGCGACATTTCTGCACTGCTGAATATGACCATTTCGGCAGTTTCTCATCAGCTTAAAATTTTAAGGGACTCAAATCTTGTTGCCACACGGCGGGACGGAAAGGTCGTTTATTATTCACTGGCTGACAATCATGTAAAGGAAATAATTGAGTGCGGTATAGAGCACATTGAAGAAAAGAAGGAGTAACATATGAGTAAAGAAATACACGAACACGAGCATTGTGATTGTGAGCACGATGAACACGAGCATGAATGCCACGATCATCACCATGAGCATGAACATCATCACCATCATCACGAACATTGTGATTGTGAACATGAGGAGCACGAACATCACCACCACGAACATGAAGGTCACGAACATCACCACCACGAACACGAGCATGGTGGCTGTGGCTGCGGTTGCGGGCATGATCATCATCACCACCATCACCACGGGGAAGAAGGCGAGGAGCATGAGCTTAGCGTAAAGGCTATTGTTGCGGGTGGCATTCTTTTTGTAATCGGTCTGCTGCTGGAGCATCTGCCTTTACAGAACTGGATTCCATCAATTGCGGATATGATGATTCCGGGGCTCAAGGTTGGGCTCATCAATATTCTTTTTATGCTGTGCTATTTAGCCGCGTACCTTATCTGTGGAAAAGATATTGTTGTAGGTGCAGTGAGTAACCTCTTCCACGGCGAGTTTCTGGACGAAGCCTTTTTAATGACAGTTTCTTCTATTGGTGCGATTGTGCTTGGTGAATATGCCGAGGCTACGGCGATTATGATTCTTTACCAGATTGGCGAAAAGTTCGAAGATTATGCTGTTGAAAAATCACGAAATGCTATTGGCGAAATTGCAAAGCTGCGTCCCGATAAGGCTCTTGTAAAAAATGATGCCAATACGGTTGAAGTTCCAGCCGATGAAGTTACAGTTGGTTCCATCATCCTTGTAAAGGCTGGCGACCGTGTTCCTATTGACGGTGTGATTGTAAATGGCGAAAGCTTTATTGATACTTCGGCACTTACCGGTGAAAGTGTTCCGCGAAAAGTAAAAGCTGGTGATGAAATCCTTTCCGGTTCAATCAACAAGCAGGGACTTTTGGAAATCCGTACGACAAAGCTTGCCGGAGATTCAGCACTAGCGCGAATCCTGGAGCTTGTAGAAAATGCAACGGAAAACAAAACAAAGTCAGAGCAGTTTGTTACCCGCTTTGCAAGAGTCTATACTCCGATTGTATGTATTGCAGCTTTAGTTCTTGCAATCATTCCGCCTCTGTTTACAAAGTTCTTAATGCCTCAGGCGTTTGCGCTTCACGGCTGGCATGACTGGATTTACAGAGCCCTGGAGTTCCTTGTAGTCAGCTGCCCATGTGCACTTGTAATTTCCATTCCTTTGAGTTTCTGCAGCGGAATTACAGCATGTGCAAAAAACGGTATTCTTATTAAAGGAAGTGTTTTCCTTGAAGCTCTGGCCAAAACAAAGACAGCTGTTTTTGATAAAACCGGAACTCTTACAAAAGGTAATTTTATTGTAACAGATATTCATCCTATGAATCCTGAGATTTCAAAACAGGAGCTTATAGCAATTGCGGCTCATGCAGAGCTTCTTTCAAATCATCCTATTTCTGCAAGCCTTCGCGCTGTTCATCATGAAAACTGCTGCGACAAGGTTAAGCTTGAAAATGTTGAAGAAATTACAAGCAAGGGAATTAAGGCTGTTGTAAACGGTAAAAATGTTCTTGCTGGAAATGAAGCTTTGTTAAAGCAGTTTAATGTTGCTTATCCGGAATGCCCTGAACACCAGGATGGTACGATTGTTCATGTAGCCTGCAATGGCGAGTATGCCGGTCATATTGTAATTAGTGATGAAGTTAAGGCCGATTCTGCAGAGACTGTCAGTGCGCTCAAGAAAATCGGTATTGAAAATGTTGTAATGCTTACCGGTGATAATGAAAAGACTGCGCGAACTGTTGCTGAACGGCTTGGCATTCATAAGGTTTACGGTCAGATGATGAGTGCAGATAAGCTTGCCAAGGTTGAAGAGCTGCTTAAGGAACTTGAAGCTGGAGCAGGTGAAGCCGGTAAAAAAGCTAAGAAACGAGGTACTCTTATTTTTGCCGGCGACGGTATAAATGATGCGCCTGTTCTTGCCCGTGCTGATGTAGGAATTGCAATGGGTGCAATGGGTTCAGATGCTGCAGTAGAAGCCGGTGATGTAGTTATTATGGAAGATAATCCTCTTAAGATTGCAGATGGAATTAAGGCTTCCCGAAGAACTCTAGGCATTGTTCACCAGAACCTTTACGGCTCACTTGGAATAAAAATTGCAATCCTTCTTTTGAGTGCGTTAGGAATTACTAACATGTGGATAGCAGTTTTTGGAGATGTTGGTGTTACAATCCTTGCAGTTTTGAACAGTCTCCGTTTACTTGGCAGAAAAAACAGATAAAAAGCAGGCACGATTTATAACATATAATTATGAATCGTGCCCTTGAAAAGACTTTTTTTCCTTTTTATAATAAAACCAAATATAAAAAAAGAATATAGGAAAAAAAAGTTATGAAGAAATTATCAGTTTTTTTGCCTTTATGTTTGTCTTTGTTTTTTTTCAGCTGTAAATCTGCTCCAGAGCCGGCACCAGCTCCAAAGCCTGTAACTCCAGAACCAGAGCCAGTTGTAAAAGAAGAACCTCCAAAACCAGCTGTTGTAGAAAAACCTGCTGAACCTCCAAAACCAAAAGAAGATCCAATGGCTTTCCCTAAGGGAGAATGGCTTGATGCTAACTGGAATGCAAAATGGATTGTTTCTGATGAGAGCCTTGAAATCAAGGATTCTGATTCAGACGAAAGTATTTATATTTTCACAAAAGATAATATTGAAGATGAAGATAAGTCTTTAACAAATGAAGGTCTTATCTGGTCTTTTGTATGCAAAAACACTTACAGAAAATACTATCTTACAAAGTTTGATTCCAAGAAAAACAATAAAAATCTTCTTTTGCAGATTGATCCAGATTGGGAACAGGAATCATACGAAGTAGAACTTAAGAAAATTAAGTAAAGATTAATTTTTGTTTTTCTGATATACTATCTGTATGTCATATGAAGTAACAGCCACACGGCGACGTCCGCAGCAATTTGAAGACCTTGTAGGCCAGGAGTTTGTTGCGGAAACTCTTAAAAACTCAATAAAAACTGGTAGAATTGCGCACGCATATCTTTTTTCCGGTCCAAGAGGATGTGGAAAAACGTCAACTGCGCGTATTCTTGCCAAGGCTTTGAATTGTCAGAATGGACCAACAGATAAGCCTTGCGGAACCTGCTCTAACTGTCAGGAAATTACTAAGGGTTCAAGCCTTGATGTAATTGAAATAGACGGTGCCTCTAACACAAGCGTTGAAAATATCAGGCAGATAAAGGATGAGGTTATGTTCCCTCCTGCAAACTGCCGCTATAAAATCTATATAATCGATGAAGTTCACATGCTTTCTAACTCGGCCTTCAATGCGCTTTTAAAAACAATTGAAGAGCCGCCTGAGTATGTAATCTTTATTTTTGCTACAACGGAGCTTCAGAAGGTTCCTGCAACAATTAAGTCACGCTGCCAGCAGTATAACTTCAGGCTTGTAAGCATAGATAAGGTTAAGGCTTGTCTTGCAGATGCCGCTGCTGAGCTTGGCATTCAGGCTGATGATGAAGCCTTGTTCTGGATTGCACGGGAGTCTACCGGTTCTATGCGAGATGCGTATACGCTTTTTGATCAGGTTGCTGCATTCAGCGAAGGTCACATCACTTATGAAAAAATCCGCGATAAGCTTGGCATTGTTGGTGTTGAACGTTTGAATACAATTTTTGAAGCGTGTGCTGACGGTCAGAATGATGCTGTTATAAATCTTCTTGATGAAATGCTTCAGTCCGGAGTTTCTGTAGACCAGATTGTTTCTAATTCTGCTGATTATTTGCGCAGTATTTTGTTTATAAAAAACGGTGTTACAAAGGAAGCTTTGCTTGGTAGTTCTGCTGAACGGTACAGTAAGAAGGTTCTGGAAGCCTGGAATGTAATTCAGGTTGAACGGGCTCTTTCAATTTATCTTCAGCTTTTCAGAGATATTCGTTATTCATTGTCGCCGATTTATGAGCTGGAGCTTGCTTTTTCAAGAATGTGCTGGCTTAATCAGTTTGTTTCAAATGCAGAGGTTAAGAAAGCAATTGATGCAGCGCAAAATCTTTTGATGTCTGCTAATCCGGGGGCTGCAGCTGTAAGTGCACAGGCAAGTACCTCTGCACCAGCAACTGCGGCTGCAAGTTCACCGGCATCTGCTGCAACTCCTGCGTCTGCACCAGTTCAGAGCATTAAGCCTATTCCAAACGGTTTGCCTCGGCTTTCCGGTCTGGATGCTCCTGATGATTCAGATGATGATGCAGCTGGAACTGAAAATGAAGTTGCTCCACAAGGTGGTGCAGACCCTTTTTCTAATGGCGGACCGCTGCCGCCTCAACAATCAGCGGGGCAGGGCGTTATTGATGAGAGGTTAAAGCTTCATATTCCGCAGGACAACATAAAGGCTGACGAAGTTATACCGACAGTTTATATTCCAACTCCTACTGCTCAGGATAAGTTTTCCTTTAATCCTGATGATGAAGCAGGTGAAGATAACGGCTCTGATATTTCTGATGATGATGACTGGTCGAACACAGAGGTTCCTCCAGATGATAATTACTATCCTGAAGATGAAGGATTTACACCGTATCCGCCGCAGACACCTCAGCAACCGCAGGCTCAATCTTCACCGGCAGTCAGCAGCCCGGCGCAGATAAACAATGTATTTACAACGGCAGATGGAAGAACTATTTCTGTAGCCCAGCTCAAAGGTACAATTATGGCAAACTTTGCCGTAAACGACAGCTTTACCGCTGCCTCCCTGGAACGAACCGGTGAATGGGTAGTTTCTGCTGACAGCGTAGACACAACGGTTGCCGCTGAATACGATTTGAAAATCATCCAGAAAAACATACCTGCAATCAGCGAAGAGCTTGCCCGTGTGTGTGGCAAACCAATGACGTTCAGAGTAACAATAAAAGCTAAGGATGCACCGGTTGTAAAACGCGAAGTTCCACCTCAGGTAAAAATCCTGGTAGATACATTTAAGGGTACTATAGTAAATAGCTAAAACACAGGAGGATGTATGAATCCATTTGACTTTTTGAAAAATACACAGGCTATAAAAGAGCAGTCTGAAAAATTACAGCAGGAGCTTGCCGAACTTCGTGCAGAAGGTTCTTCGGGCGGGCGTATGGTAACTGTTACGCTTAACGGCAAATTCGATATGATTGACATTAAGCTTGACCCGATCTGCGTTGATAACCGCGATGTAAAAATGCTTGAAGATTTGATTGTTGCTGCTCACAAAAATGCGTGCGATAACGTTCAGGAAATGATAAAGGCTAAATCATCATCCCTGCTGGGTGGTCTTGATTTGAGCCAGTTTGGGATTTAATATGAACGTTTTTGATGAACTGACAAATAATTTTTCACGGCTGCCGGGAATCGGTAAAAAAAGTGCCGTGCGAATGGTAAACTGGCTTCTTACTCAGGATGAGCTTTATGTCCAGCGGTTTGCAAAAAATATTGCCGAGCTTCAGAACCGGATCAAGCCTTGTTCTGTTTGCGGTGTGTGGACGGAGACCGATCCGTGCCCGATTTGTTCCAATCCTTTGCGGGAGCTTTCACAGATTTGTGTTGTTGAGCAGAGTCAGGATGTTTCTACAATTGAAGCTTATGGCGAATACCGTGGACTTTATCACGTGCTGGGTGGTGTAATCAGACCGCTCGAAGGAGTAGGGCCGGCACAGCTTTCAATTCAGCCGCTTTTGAACAGGATTAAGGCGGGCTGTAAAGATGAAGCTACCGGTGAACAGGTTGCAGTTACCGAAGTTATTATTGCTACGAATCCAACTGTGGAAGGAGATTCAACGGCTTTGTATTTGAATAAGGTTATTTCAGAGTTGAATCTGCCTGTTCCCGTAAAGGTTACCCGCCTTGCTACAGGTATGCCGGTGGGCGGTGACCTTGAGTATGTAGATAAACGAACCCTTTCCCTGAGCTTTCGCGGAAGAAGTGAGATTTAAAATATTGTAAGATGCCAGTTGTTATTTTAGACTAACTGTAGCTTTGAATCTGCATTTCCGGCTGTAAGAACAAAGGTTCCTTTCCCTTTATCTGAAGTTAACTCATAAGTTCCTTTAAAGCCTTCTATTTCTGCAAAACCATTTTTATCTGTTGTACATTCATAACTTGTGTGCCATTCTTCTTTAATCAGCTTGTGAAGTCTGTGATAAGCAGGTTTTAAAGAACTGTCTTTTCTTATTACGCCACTTGGAGCATTAAGCCAGGCTCCGTCGCCAAAATCCCAGTTTGTAATTGCGGTAACAAGTGGATGATTTTCAAAAAGGTTTCGGTACATCTGTTCAAGATCGTCTGCCTGTTTTTCTTCCAGTTCTGGAGTTGCGGCATCATCATCGTAATGAGCATCTTGTAAATCTGTAATTTCAGGGGCAACAAGAGGACCGGCGACAATTGTGTTTTCGGTAAAATGAATTGGTAAACCAAAGTGTTCGAATCGGCTGAGGACTTCTTCCTGTTTATCCTTGCCCCAAACTCCCTGATGCTGATGTGATTGAAGTCCAATTGTGTTGATCTGCGCACCGGCATTAAGACATCCGTCAATCAATATTTCATAATTGCTGGACATATTAAAATCATTTATAAGGAAGGTTCCGTTTGGATTAGTTTCGTAAGCGGCATTAAAAACTTCGCGGACAAGACCCACACGGCCTTTTTCCTTACAGATTCGTGTGATGGCGTTATCATATTTATCGTAAATCGGCATGATTACAACTTCATTAATTACATCCCACATATCAATTATACCTTTAAAGTTGCCTACATCTCTGTGGATTCGCTCAAGCTGTTTTTTAAGGATAGTTTCATTGTCATAATTCATAAGCCATGGAACACAGCCTGTATGCCAGCACAAAGGATGTCCCTTTACTTTTACACCTTTGCTTTTAAGGAATGCAGCTGCATTCATAAGCTGTTGTGTGTGTGGATTTCCTTCTTCTGGTTCAAAGCCACCCCAATAAAAAGGCAGAGTTCCATAATTAAAAAGCCCAAGCCATTTTTGCATACGGTCTTCCATAACGGCAGGGTCTTTGCTTGGAGATTTTGAATTGGTTATTGAGCCGTTACCGTTGTGAACTACAGGTCCGTTTGTATAGGGAAGTGTTTCAAATGCTCCGCATCCGAATAAAAACTCATGGTTTATTTGATTAACCGATATTTTTGTGTTTGCTAATACTTTTCCGTCTGCTCCAATAAACTGAAGCTTTGCTTTTGCTTTTCTGAATGATAAATCTGCCATTTAGTGATGCCTCCGTTTTAAGAATATACTGTCAGGGAAGATTTAGCTTGCATATTTGTGTTTATAAATTGAATGAAAGTACAAAGCAAAGCATTTGCCCAATCTATTGCCACAAAACACCTTTTATGATAATATTTATTTCAATTCGGGCCATTAGCTCAGCGGTTAGAGCAGAGGACTCATAATCCTTTGGTCCTAAGTTCAAATCTTAGATGGCCCATGTGTAGAAAAAAACTGTTTTGCTTTGCAAAACAGTTTTTTTTTTATCATTTATGTTATAAAATAACCTTATGATAGTTTCAACAAAAGGTCGGTATGCTTTACGTGTAATGGTAGATCTGGCGGAGCATCACAATGAAGAACGGATTCCGCTTAAAGAAGTTGCCGAACGACAGCAGATTTCTCAAAAGTATATAGAAGCAATTATGACACTTCTTTCAAAAAATGGGCTTGTAAATGGTGTTCACGGAAAGGGTGGTGGTTATAAACTGAGTCGTAAGCCGGAAGAATATAAAGTTGGCGAAATCCTGCGGATTACAGAAGGAACTCTTGCTCCTGTTTCCTGTCTTGAGTGCGGGGCTGCTCCCTGTCCTAAAAAAGAACGATGCAGAACTCTTCCTATGTGGGAAAAGCTCGATACCCTCATAAACGATTTTTTTGACAATATCACAATTGCTGATTTGTGCAATAAAAACTGCCCGGATGACTGTGCCTGCCTTTAAGACTTCTAGCAAAGGCTTCTGCTTTATGGTGGTTGTCAGCTTATACTGCCTTTGCTTGCAGTTTTGCGTAAGGTAAAACTGCACATTTCAAGTCATTATCGGGCTGGCACCAACTAGTGTCATAATCTATTTTCCCTTCTTATAAAAATTGTACAGCTCCTCCGTTGCCAGAGCCATTTTGGTAACGGAGAACTCGGTGCCTTCCGGGTAAACATAAAGCGTATCATTTATAGTATTCAAATCCACGCAGTCTCCCTTCTTACCCAGATAATCATACTCTATGTGTACAGAATACTGCGAAGGAGCATCCAGTTTTACAGTATAATCTTCACCCTTGTAGCTGCCACTCAACGTAAAGCCGTCCATATTATGTGTTAAAGTAGCCATTCCAATATCAATGTAGCGGTCTGCATTCGGAAGAGCGTCCACCTGTGCCTTAAGCGTAACACCATAAGTGCCGTTTTCAACTTCCTTTCGGACTTCGGCCCGTTCCCATTCATACCAGTCTGGAATATGCGTAAACTCAGTGTTACCGCTTTTTGCCTGTAATTCACTAAGCTCAGTCATTTCCCACTCTTTCTGGCAGCTGTTACAGCGTAAGGTTGTCCCCGTAGAAGACATTTTGTATTCAGCTCCACAAGCCGGACATTTATAAAGGATTTTGTGCAGACCCTTTGCGCGTTCACCGTAAGTAATATGAATGCCTTTTTCCTTCTGCCAGGTGTAATCATCATACTGGAACTCTTTTTCAATTCCCTGCATAATTTCCTTGTAATTGAGCTGCGCTAACTGGTCTGCAGTATAAAGACACTTCATAACGGCTTCCGTACCGCGCACCTTATGGTCCGGCAGATTCCAGAACGGTGAGTTTACGTGATGACCGTGACAGATTAAGGTAACAACCGGAACATGAAGAATCTTAGCAAGCTTACCAAGCGATTCAGGAAGCACGGCAGTAGTTCCGCAGAGAGAGTAGCGTGCTTCAGGATAAATTGCAGCAATATCACCTCTGTCAACGACACGTTTAAGCTGGCGTACAAGCGTAATATCATTCGTAAACTTTCTCTTACAGATGCAGCCAATCAGCCTTAAAAGCCATTCACGCTTCCAGAATCCGTCAATTGCAACAACGTAGTTTACTTTATGCGGAAAAGTCGCCTTAGTTGCAACCTTAAAGTCCATAAAGGCATTGTGATTGCAGAGCAGCAGATACGGCGGCTTAATGTTTTCCATATTGATTTTTGTAAGCTTGTTTTTGTGTGCAATTACTTCCGGGAACGAAAGCAGCCAGATAAGCGGCATAAGATGCTGTCTTTTCGGCGGCTTAATCATATCAAAGCGGGGGATTTCGTCTAACATTGTTTTCTCCAGTTATTTAATTGTAGCATTATATTTATGCGATAACAATTCTTTTTTGACTTTTGGGCAAAAATCGGTGATAATAAAGGGTCATTTTGTTTATTGTGATTTCACGGTAAAGTAAAATGCAGTTACAAAATGTATTATTGGAGAAAGGTTATGAAAGATAAAGTTACTGGCGAAAAAGTCAGATTTTCAATTAGCGTTCAATTAATTACAATCTTTTCTGTTCTTGTAATATTTGCCCTTGGTTTAAGTACCGTTCTTGTTTCTTACTTTATTACAGATGAAGAGCGTCGAACTGCCGAAGATAATAACCATACTGTAAATAGCAGAACAGCTTCTGCGGTAGAATCATATTTCAATTCGGTTGAATCTTCTGTTTCTCTCTATCTTGATATTTCGCAAAACTCAACCTCATCGGTTTCGGAAAACTTCTTTATCAGAAATCCAGAAATCCTTGGTATTTTTTGTGAAGATGAAAAAGGTACTGTATCATTTATTCTTCCCTCTGATTTTCTGGACCTGAACCAGAACTCAGAAAATGCAGTTGTTCTTACTAAAAAAGATGCAGTTGAAATACAAAAAGCTCATTCTTCATCATCAGCAAGCGTATTTGCAGGTAAAAAGCTTTATTATAACGAAAGCCGCCGGTTTAGCGTACCAATCGTTTCACAGCTTTTTATGTGGCAGGGGGAAAATGCTAAATATGCGGTAACAGTAATTTTCTATCCGCAATCCTTGAACGACAGCTTTGCAATGGGAGCAATGAATACCTCGTATCTTGTAAGTGCAGACGGTTCAATTCTTATTTCCGGTGATATTGATAAGACAATGAATGGTGAATCTATAAAAGGTTCTGCTCTGTATGATGCAATCTGTGAATATAAAGAACAGAACCGCCAGATGCTTTTTACAGATGAAAAGGAAGGTGATTTTTTCGGGGCATTTACACGAATCTTAAACGGCGAGCTTATAACAGTAACTACAATCAGTTCTGATATAGTATATGAAGCCGGCCGCAGTACATTTATCAGAAACATTTTCCTTTCCTGTGCAATTTTCTTCCTTTGTATTATGTTAATCTGGTTCTGGTCAAAGAGCATCAGTACACCGGTAAAACAACTTGCAGCAGCTGCGGGCAGAATTGGAAATGGTGAATACGAAGTTCAAATGGAACGAAAACGTAAGGATGAGCTTAAGATTCTTACAGACAGCTTTGTAAAGATGGGCCATGGACTTGCAGAACGCGAGCGGCTTAAAGATGCATTCGGTCGTTTTACAAATAAAGAAATTGCCGAAAAAGCTATGAGGAATGAGCTTTCTCTTGGTGGTGAAAATAAAAATGTTACCGTATTCTTTTCAGATATCCGTTCTTTTACGGCTATGTCAGAAAAGCTTACACCAGAACAGGTTGTAGAGTTCCTTAATGAATATATGACCCGAATGGTAAAATGTGTAGATGCTACCGGTGGTGTTGTAGATAAGTTTATTGGAGATGCAATTATGGCCGTTTGGGGTGCTCCTGTTTCTGCCGGTTCTCCTAAAGAAGATGCTCTTAATGGAATTAAGGCTTCTCTGTTAATGCGAAAAGAGCTTTACGAACTGAACAAAGAGAGGGTAGCAAAGGGGCTTATTCCTGTTCATATAGGCTGCGGTCTTAATAGTGGTGATGTAATTGCCGGACAGATTGGCAGTGAAAAACGAATGGAATATACGGTAATTGGCGACACCGTTAATACAGCTTCAAGAACAGAAGCATTAAATAAGCCTTTCCATACAGATGTTCTTATCACAGAAAATACCTGGCAGCTTGTTAAGGACGAAATACTGGTAGAAGAAATGCCTGGTGTAAAGGTAAAAGGAAAAACAGATAAGCTTAGAATGTTTGCTGTAATAGGATTTAAGGATTCAACTAAGTTTACATCTTATAAACAGGTACGTGCTTTACTTGGAGTTTCCGAGCCGGATTTGGCAGCTGTAAACCCTGACGAGGAAGAAAAGAAGTATGAAGTCGTCAACTAAATCTGCAGGTGCCGTTTTAAAAGACATCTTTGTCGTTATTTTCTGTCTTTGTGGAATTGGTGCCAGTCTATTTTTATTTTATAAGGCAATAAATCGTTCTCTTCAGAATACAGGTTCCGAAAGTGTTGCAACAATTACATTTAAATACCGTACTGCCCAGAGACGTTTTGAAAATCGGCTTGTGTGGGAATGGCTGCAGAATAATGCAGAAATCTATAATGGTGACCATATTCGTACCGGTGGGCTTTCAGAAGCAGTTCTTCATTTTGATGATGAAACGGTAATCACTCTTGATGAAAAAACGCTCATTCAGGTAAAGGTTGATGAAGAAAAGAGCCTTTTGCCGGTTTTTATGAGGCGTGAAAAAAAGCCTGCTGAAAAGAAAGCTGGGCAAACCGTTCAACCCGCAAAAACAGTTCAGCCAAAATCTGAAAAAACTGTTGCAAGGTCTCAAGCTAAAGCTGACTCAAAGCCACAGGTAACGGTAACTTCCGGTGCAATTAAACTTGAAACCCTTGCTTCCTCAGCAGAAAGAAGCGTTTCCGTTATTGCTGGTAATCATAAAATTAATGCCGGACAGAATACTCAGGCAGTTCTCACTGTTAAAGATGATGTAGTTGAAGTTCAGACTGTTACCGGTGAAGTTGCAATTGAAAAGCTCCCGGATGAAACTCAAACTCAGGCAGAACAGGCTGATAAAGAGAATGAAGAATCTAAGAGCATAATTATTACAGAAGGAAATAAAGCTTCTATAGATAAGTCAAGTTCTAATGTAACGGTTACTACTATAAAAATTACAGAACCGGTAAACAATGCCTATTATCTGCTGGCAGAAGAAGATAAAGCTGATATTGGTTTTAATTATTCTGCTGATGCTGAAGAAATAAATGACAGCATAGAAGCAATGCTAGAAATCTCTCCAAAAGAAGATTTTTCAGAGCTTTATACTTATTTGAATCTTAATGTTTCTGGCAGCGGTATTCATAATGTTCAGTTGCCGGCTGGAAGATGGAGCTGGAGACTTCATCAGAAAAACGAAGAAGGAGCGTTAACTGATTCTGCAAATGGTGTATTTACGGTTTATAAAGTAAACAGACCAGAAATCTTCCTGCCGGAAGAAAATGCTGTTTACACTGCTGAATATGCAGAAGCATCATCAGAAACAGAAAATCAAAATCCAGCAGCTAAGGTTATGCTTTCCTGGAAAAATGACAGGCGGGCCATTAAATATCTTGTAAATGCAGAGTGCAGGCAAAATAACCAGAAGATTTCTTTCTATTCTGAAGTTTCCACCTGTATGACAGAAATCCCTTATTTTATGCCGGCAACAGGCAATCAGGAAGTGGCACAAGAATGGACCTGGACGGTAACCCCGCTTTTTATGGAAAGCTGGAAGGGTGAAACTATAGCTTCTAATCCAGCTGTGTTCTATATATTACCACCTAAAAAAGCAGTTCAGGAAACTGTTCCACAAACAGAAGAAGTGGAAGCAGAAAGTGTTAGTGAAGAAGATGATGAATTAACAGACGAGCTTTTGGACGACACAGAAAACGATGAAATTGTGGAACAGGCTGAGGAAGAAAAAACTGAAGAAGTGGAAGAAAAAGCACTTGTACTTCCAATAAAAGAAGCTGAAAAAATACAGTCACAAAAAGAAACTCCAAAAACACAGGAGCAAAAAAAGCCTGAAGTATCAGAAAAATCACAAGAGCCAGAGAAAACTTCCGCAAATGAATCAGAAGGCGAAATAAAGTTTGAAGAAGAAATCTTTGTATCATCATCAACAGAAACAACAGCAGTGGCTGCACCAGAGTTTAAGGTAACTCTTGCAGATGAAGATGATGTTGAAACTATGATTAAGGAAAAAAATGTATTAGCAACAGAGTTTTCTGAAAAATCAAGATGGAAAACACAAACAGATAAATCTGTTGGAGGAACTTCTACTGCAAGCTGTGAGCAGATAATTGTTGAGTACGACGGTAAGACTTATTCAGGAATTAAGTTTGAATCACAAATCAATGCTTCAAGTGCAAATAAACTTCCTTCTATGCTTTTTATGAACGGTATTCAGTTACCGGATTCTTTACAGGGTTCTAGTGGTCTAATTTTTAATGTAATTGGCGACGGTAATGATTACACGCTTAGAATTGGTGTAGGAAATATTGAATATGGTTGTAAGCTCAACACAAAGGCTGGGGAACTTCTCTTGTTCGATATTCCGTATAAATTATTCAGGCAGCAGACAGGAACAGAGCTTGTTCCGCTTGACCCGGATGAAATAACGGGAATAACACTTTCTCCATCGGGTCCATTCCCTGGAAAATACGAGATTACAATTTTTGATATGAATGCTAAATAAAAAGGGCAGGTAAAAATGATTAAAAAAATTGTTTTGGCAATTACACTTATATTGTTCTGTGGTTTCAGCATTTTTTCGCAGGCAGCAGGAACTGTAGAAGAAGAAGTTTCTGAAGGTGCCGAATTATTGCAAAAGCAGGCAGAACAGGCACAGTCAGAATCACAGGCAACTGAACAAAGTACCGAAAAGAAAATTGCACTCATAATGGGTAATTCAGGACGTAAAGAAAATGGAATGTCAAAATATGTTATGGATGCTCTTTCTATGTCGGCCCTGCTTGCAGAAAATGATTTTCAGGTTAAGGTAACGCTGGAAGGTACTCAAAAGCAGCTTTTGGATTCTTTAAAAGAGTACAGTAGAAATATCAAGGGGGCAGATTCAAGCTTTTTATATTTTGCAGGTGAAATGACCAGTTTTGATAATGTTTATTATCTTATTCCTGTAGGCAGCGAAATTGCAGATTATGATGAGCTGACTTATAAAGCAGTTGCTCTTGATGATATTTTTGCTACAGTTGCAAAAGCTGGATGTAAGAAAAATCTTTTTATTTTTGATGTAGGTTTTGTTGATATAAGCGGTGACTCTTCTTCAGAAATCCCGGAAAGTATTTCTGTAAAAAATTATAAAATGGAAAGCTATGTTGCAATTTCTGCCACAGAGGCTAATAAAAATAATTCAATAAAAGGGCAGCACACTCCATTTACAGCTGCCTTTATGACAGAGCTTGCGGCTTCGGAAGCTTCTATAGAAACTGTAATCAAAAATGCTTCAAGAGGTTTGGTTGTCACTCTTATAACAGATTCAACTCTAACTACCGGTTACTATCTTAAAAATACTTCTGCTTATGTAACCGAAAACGTAAAAACTGAAGTTGTAAAGGAAGTTGTAACCGAGGTTGTAGAAAAAGAAACTGTAAAAACACTTTTTGCAGATGATTTTGTGGAAGGCGATTTAAGGCGAATTGCAGTAAGCGCTTTATCAGATGGTCAGCTGTTTTATCTTGATAAAAATCAAAAAGAAATTATTCTGGGTAAGGCAAAGAAAGACAATCAGCAGGGCTTTGTTGTTGGTTCTTCGGCAACAGAGATTTGCATTCGATATAATGACGGGGTTGTTGAAAAAAAATACCTGGATGAATCGAAGAATGAATATGAGTTTACCTATTGCGATGCTTCTTATTTTGAAGTTCTAGGAAGGTCTCCTTTTGATTTGTTTATAGACGGCGTTTATTATGGAACTTCCGCCGACAAAAAAGAAAGCAGAAAGTATAAAGATTCTACAAAGAAGTTTTACATTTACGATGGTTCTGCAGTTTATAATCTTAGCGAAGGTGAGCATGAAATCTTGCTCCTGTATAAAAACAGATATTATGAACAGGGAACCCTCCAGATTACAAAACGAAGATATTCAGAGGTTACGACAAATCAATACTTCAACTATTATGATGGCGGTAACGGTTCTGCACGCTTTGGTTATTCCTTCTTTAATCCTTTGCTGGGTGTTGGCTCAATGGCCCAGGGAGATCTTGCCGGTTCAAGCATTGTTTTCTTTGGAGAGCTTGCCGGGGCAGCTGCAGTTTATTTAGGTTATGATATTCAGAAAAGCTGGATAGAAAAAGCTAACTCAAGCGGCTATTCGGTTGATCAGCTGGATAATACAATCCCAAAAATGATGATTTATTCAGGAATAGGTATTGCGGCAACTTCTTTACTGGTTGGTTTTATCAAACCTTATACCTTCAAAAAACGAGTACCTAAAAAATATAACTATGATTATGCTCGGGAACAAGAAGAGCTTTCTTTCGGGGCATTTTTATCACCAGATAAAAGCTTTACGCTAACCTTAGGAATTAATTTCTAAGGTCATAGGGGATGATGATGAAAAGAAGCTTTGGTAAACAAATATTTTTAAGCATAGTTTTTTCTATTATATTCACACTAGTATTTGCCTTGTCGGGGTGTGACTCTTTATATGATTCTGCTTTTGACAAGTTACTTAAAGATACAATCGAGAAAGATGTTCCATTTACTGAATCAACTGTAGAAAAACGAACCCTTCAATCAATTTATTTAAAAGATAATCCAATAAAGACAGTCTATGGAATAGGCGATGAGTTTTCTGTAGAGAATATTTCTGTATTTGCAAAATATACAAGTGGAAATGAGATTGATATAACTAAGTATGTTTCTTATTCAGGTTTCAGTTCTTCCGAAGAAAATGCTGAGATTCTCATTACTGTATCATATTCAGAAAACGGAATTAATGCCTCTACAACTTTTAAAGTAGCGGTATTCAATAATTATGTAAAAGTTCAAAGCCTTGTTTTTGAAGATGATTATAGAAACTCAATTGTTGGACTTGGAAATTCCAGACAGCTACAGGTAACAGTTTTGCCGGAAAATGCAAATGTAAAAGCGGTAACCTGGAAAAGCAGTGACCCTTCAATTGCGTCTGTTACTAAAGATGGAATTGTTACTGCTATAAAAGAAGGCTTTGTTACTATTACTGCAATTTCTGTTGATAATCCGGAAGTAACGGCTGAGTGTTCTGTAGAAGCAAAGTATTACCATGCGGAAGGGGTAAAAATAAATGTACCTGAAGAACAGGTTAGAATTGAAGAAACAAAAACTGCACAGTTAACGGCGGTTGTTTTGCCAGACCTTGCTTCTCAAAAGGTTAATTGGAAGAGTGCAGATACTTCTATTGCGACTGTTGATAATGATGGTGTTATAACAGGTGTTAAGTCTGGCAAGGTTCAGATTATTGCAATGGCAGCTGATGATGAAACTAAAACAGACAGCTACACGGTTGAGATTTTTAAATATCCAGTTACTTCTATTCAAATTATGGATGAAGAAGGAAATAATATACCGGAAGCTGGAATTACAATCTTTGTCGATGGTTCTGCAAGGCTTACTGCAGCTGTAAACGAAGATGCAACTCATAAAGAATATTTCTGGAGCAGCGGAGATGAGAATATTGCTACAGTTGATTCAAACGGTATTGTTACCGGTATAAATGGTGGTTCAACAACCATAACTGCCACTTCTGTTGATAATCAGGAAATCGTTGCGGTTTGCACAGTGAATATTGATGAAATAACTTCGCTTGAACCACAGGATTATCAGATTGGTGATGTAATTCTTAAGGATGGAACTTTTATAAGCTGCAATGATGTATCTTCTATGACAAGTGAACAAAAAGCAAAAGCGGTTGGGGTTATTTATGGTTATAGGACAGAAGTTACAGACGAAGGTACGGAATCATATGCGCTGGGAGTTGGATTAGAGCATTCTGAGGGGCTTGCCTGGTGTACGGAATCATCACCGGGATATAATATAAACTTTACGGAACTTGCTTCTAGTTGTGATGGTAATTATGTTTACGACGAGTATGGTAATGATAAGTATGTTTACCAGTTTACTGGAAATGTAGATGGTTCTGATGACTGGGAATATATCTGTTCTATGGATTCTGTAGGAACTGCTGACCCTGCAACATATTATCCTGCCTGGAATTATGTAATAAATTATGGCGAAAATAAAAAGTTTAAAGGATATTATAAAACGGGTTGGTATATGCCAACACTGAAAGAAGTGTACAAATTAGCAGTTAACATTTCGTCAATTAATTCTATTATAACAACTTTGGATGGGAAAAAATACTTTGATTCATCTTCTTCTCAATATATTGATTTTTATATTTGGACTTCATCAACTTATGGAGTGGATTCAAATTATTGTGAGATAGAAGGTCGTTATAACAATATGAGTTATAGAATGAATTACTTTAACAAAGCTTCTCGAGTATCTACACTTCCAATCAAAGCTTTCCCATGCTCCGTAATCCATTATGAAGATTATACAACAAACAAAATTACGGTTACTTATCCTAGTTTTACACAAAGCTCAATCAAAGTTACTTCATCAACAGATGATGATGGCAACTATACGTTTACGGTAGCTCCAAGTAATACAAACGGTCAGCTGGAAGAAGGTGCAACCTACAGATGGATTCTGGATACAACTCCGCTTGTATCGTCACAAATGACAGGTGGCAGTCAGCTTTCAGAAGATGGAACAAGCTTAATTTTACCAAGGTCTTATCTTTCATCACTTGTTTCTGGAAAACATGTTATTACAGTTTTACAGCAAACACAGAATGGTGATTTTTTTGATGCCTGCTGTTATATTGATATTTCTTATGGTACCGAAAGTAATTTCACTCCGCAGGGAAATCTAATCACTGTAGTTTTGCCAATTTACAGTACATCAGAATTAAACATAGCTGCTCAAAAAAATACCGATGGCAGCTATACGTTCAACGCAGAAGATTCAAGTTCGGGTAGAGTGTATACAAAATACAGCTGGTTACTTGATAATACAATACTTGCCCAAACAGCCAGCACTATGGAGCTTAGTTCTGCAGATATTCTTAAACTTAATACTGGTGCACACTTAATAACTTTAATTGCAAGAACAGCAGATGGCGAATATTTTGATGCACAATGTTATATAAAATGCTACGAAGAAGCTGAAAAGCCTCAAGGTTACGAACTACGTTCTCCTGCAATTTTCTGGTCAGATCATACTATAAGATGGGCAACTATGCCTTATGCAACAAGCTATAAAATCTATAAATATTCCAGTGAAGAAAAATTAGATATAAATGATATAGATTCTTCATTGTTTGAGTATGAAGCTTCTGTAAAGGCTGGTAATTATCAGGTTGGAATCCCTGAATCGGGGTATGCATATTATGCAGTAAAAAGTTGTTACAACACAGAAGAATCAGAAAGAATCAGTAATGTTATAAGAATTGGTAGGGTTGATTCATCGGTACTAACAGAAAGTCATACTGGAAATTATTACTTTGTTAAGAACAATGGTGTATGGACTTCAAATAATCAGACTGATTATGGTTATGTGGCAACTTCAAAGTGGACCTGTAGCGAATTAGCAGAATCTAACTGTTATTATTCATTTGACTGGACTGTATCTGCTGATTATGGTTCTGGCTGGAGTTATTTGTATATTTATGTAAACGGACAAACAAAAGTTGAAGCTTCAGGAATAAATAGTGGTACTGTATCTGGAAAATTAAATGATTCTTCAAATGTTATAGAAGCTAGATTCTATAATGAGAATTATTCATCCAATGGTATAGATTATGCTACCATTGCTTTTGGATATTTTTATACACTTGATGAGTAAATATATTGTCATTGTCGTATTTGATGCGACAATCTCGGAGGAAATAAATTATGGAAAAAACTTACGAAAACAGTAGAAACAAGGTATATCATTTTATTGCTGCTTTTACTTTGTGCCTTGCAATTCTTTTTGGTGCAGCAGGCTTTGTTTCTTGTAATGCCGGATTTTCAGAAAAACCTGATGACAAGGAAACAAATAATACTGATTTGGAAGTTATTATTCCGGAATATGTTGATATAGATTTCAGTCTGGCTGTACCAGATTTTGAACAGAAAAAGAGTATTGTACAAAATGCCCGAAAAGCAATTCCTTCTAACAACACTTATTCAAGTATGATTTATGTTCTTACAGGAGTTTCGGGAGATTCTGAGGTAGAAGAAAAACTTGGAACTTGGGGTTCTGTCAGTCAGCTTCGTAATGCAAGCTTAAGAATCCACACAGGAGAATGGAGGTTTACGCTTACTGCGTATGCAAGAAGTTCTTATAATGGATATGATGATTATTATGGTTCCAGTTCAAGCTCTTCAACTGAATACAATCCAGATTATGCAGTTTTACAAGACTCAATAGAACTTACATTAACACAAGATTCAACCTTAGCATTTACACTGAAAGAAATAGAAGATTGTAATGTAAAGGGGTCATTTAAGTATACTATTAATTATGACAATGCTCGTAGTGAAAAATGGAGTATAAAACCAATTCTTTATAGTTTAGATTCAGAAGATTTTGAAGAAATAGAATGCAGCTTTTCATATAATACAGATTCTTCTTCTACAACAATAAACTCTGGTAGTATTCGTAGCGGACATTATCTGCTTATGCTTCAATTTGTATACAATACAGGAACAGATTATTTTGAATCTTATACTTCAGAAGAAATACAAATTGCAGCAGGCTTACAAACTACTGGTTCTAAAACTCTTTCTGCTGATGAATTAAATCGTTTTTACAATATTAACTACGATTTAGACAATGGTGTAATGCCTGCAGGCTATGTAACGGAATACAATCCTTACAAGAGTGTTTTATTAGATAATCCAACACGAGAAAATTATAAGTTCCTTGGCTGGTATTTCAATAACGATTGGGCAGATGAAAATAAACTCCCTGTTAATGAGAATGGAAATTATGTATTTAATAAAAATCACGATTTAAGCGGAGCCATTTCTGTTTATGCAAGATGGCAGCGAATCGGTTACGTCCAGGATGGTTTTGAATGGCATTTGAGTGATGAAGGTGTACTTACGATAAGTGGAGAGGGAGAAGTTCCGTTTGCAGCATACAGCTTCCCAGAATGGGTAAATGCAACGAGTGTAATTGTTGAAGAAGGTGTAACAGGTTTCCATTATTATGAGTATTATAAAGTGGGCTTTGGTTGTTCTATAGATTATTATGGAGAAACGGAAGGAAAAACAAATGGATATGCAAGAAATATAAAAACTATTTCCTTGCCATCAACTTTAACCTCAATTCCTAATCAGTGTTTTGATTGTCTTTCATCGTTGGAAGAAATAAATATTCCAGAAAGTGTTGTCAGTATAGGAGCGTATGCTTTCTATGGTTGTAAATTGCTTAAAGAATTGAGATTACCTGATGGTCTTACATCAATTGGAGATCATGCTTTTGGTAAATGTTCAAAACTTACTTCAATTACAATTCCTGCAAGTGTAACAACAATATATATGAGTGCTTTCAGCGATTGGGGAGCAGAACAGGCTATTACTCTTGACTGGAATAGTACGGATACAACGGTACGTTCTGTAAATACTAGTGATTTTGAAAATGTTAATACAATTAATATCCATTACAAAGATGGAAAAGATTCCTGGCCATTATGGACTCGAACTCATTATGAGCAGGATGGCTTTACCTGGGATTTAAGTGTTGATGGTGTTTTAACAATTAGAGGTGAAGGGGAAGTACCGTTCTATGCACGTAGTTTTAGTGAGTGGAAGAGAGCTTCAAGAATTGTTGTTGACGAAGGAATTACAGGTTTTGCTTATGTTGATGGTTATCCTGACAGAACAGGATTTAACAGCTATTCTGGTTATGGTGCAAATTGTCAGAATGTACGAACAGTAAGTTTACCTAGTACGCTTACATCTATTCCTGATAGTTGTTTTGAAAACTGTACATCATTGGAGTCAATAAATATACCTTCTAATGTTGCTTCAATCGCAACAGAAGCTTTCTATGGATGTACATCAATTGAAGAAATAACTATTCCTGCAAGTGTAACAACTCTGTATAGAAGTGCATTCCGTGATTGGACTGATGAACAGGCAATTACCTTTGATTGGAGCAGCAGTGATTCAACAGAAAGAAGTATTTATGATTCAGACTGGTATACAACAGGAACAAGTGCTAAATATAATGATGGCAAAGCTGCGTGGTTTAGCTGGACTATAAGTGATGATGGAGTATTGAGAGTAAGGGGAAATGGAGATGTTCCTTTTGCATCCTTTGAAGAATGGAGAAATGTTACAAGTGTCGTTGTTGAAGAAGGAATAACAGGTTTTGCTGAACCAAACTGGAGTTATGGACATTATGGATTTAGTAATTATTATGATGGCAGAGATCTTGGTTACACAAAAAATATAGAGAGTATAAGTTTACCTTCTACATTCACCTGGTTATGTTATAATTGTTTTTATGGTTGTTCTTCTCTGAAAGAAATAAATATTCCTGAAAATGTTACAGAAATTAAGGATAATGCATTCTATGGTTGTACAGCATTAGAATCATTAACATTACCAGAAGGTCTTACATATATTGGTGAAAATGCATTTGGTAATTGTACAGCCATAGAATCAATTACAATTCCTGCAAGTGTAACAACTTTGAATAGAAACGCCTTCAGTGGTTGGAATGATGAACAGAATATCATTCTTGATTGGAATAGTAATGATGATACTGAACGGAATATATATTATACAGAAATGTATACAACAGGAACGAATGCTAAGTATAAAGATGGTAAAAATGCCTGGTTCAGTTGGATTTTGAATGAAGAAGGTGTTCTTAGAATACGTGGAAATGGCGAAGTACCGTTCTATTCAGCTAGTTTTAGTGAATGGCAGAATGCAACAAGTGTAATTGTGGAAGAAGGTGTAATGGGCTTTCATTATGCTGATAACGGATGGGTAGGATTCAGTAATATTTCTTATAAATATGCGCAAAATATTAAGAGTGTACAACTTCCTTCCACACTCACGTCAATTTCAAGATGTTGTTTTAATGGCTGTACAGCTCTGGACGAAATAAACATTCCAAACAGTGTTACATCAATTGGGGAATATGCTTTCCAAGGTTGTACTGCACTTGAAGCAATAACAATTCCAAATAGTGTTACATCAATTGGGGAAGGTTCATTCGAAGGTTGCTCTGGTCTTACTGCGTTTACAATTCCATCATCTGTTACAAGTATTGGTGATTATGCTTTTGAATATTGTACAGGCATTTCTTCAATTACTGTACCTGTGACAGTAACAAATCAGTTCAACAGAAACGTATTCAAGGGTTGGAGAAGTAATCAGACAATTACACTAGACTGGAATAGTAACGACAGTACACATACTATGCCGTATGTTGACACATGGTGGAATGGTTATTCTTATTGCCAGGGCTATTGGGGAACTCATGCAAAATATCGTAATGGAGTTTATGCCTGGAATGGTACTACAGTGAATAATGATGGTACTACAATAATTGTAAGTGGAGAAGGTCAGCATTATGCATATAATAATTCAGGAATGGATTTAGAGAAGGTAACTTCCATTGTTGTTCAAGAAGGAATCACATCATTAGTATGTGGTGATATTGTAGAAAACAATACAACTGTAAAAACGGTAAGCCTCCCATCTACCTTAACAACGCTTGGTGATTCTGTTTTTGCTGGGTTTGCCGGTATAGAACAAATCGAAATACCTTCAACTGTAACTTCAATTGGAGGACGAGCTTTCAATGGCTGTTCATCATTGAGTAGTGTGAACATACCTGATGATATTACGATAATATATGATTATACATTTAATGATTGTGCATCTCTGACCCAACTTACACTTCCTGCATCTCTGGAATCAATAGGTAATGGTGTATTCAATAATTCAGGTCTTACAAGTCTTTCAATTCCAGCTAATGTAACGAGCATTGAACCATGCTTTAAGAATTGTGGGGCTTTACAATCTGTGAACTTAGGTGGTTGTTCTATTGAGATTCCGGAAGAATGTTTTGCAGGTTGTAATTCATTACAGACTGTTACAGGTACAACAGGAATCACTTCTATTGGGAAGAACGCTTTCCGTGAATGTTCATCACTTTCATCAATTTCATTACCAACAACTCTAACTTCTATTGCAGAATACGCATTCTACAAGTGTACAGGATTTACCACACTTACAATTCCATCATCAGTAACAGAAATCGGTTCTAGTGCATTCGACTATTGTACTGGCAGTCAGACTATAACGTTGGATTGGAATGCAAGTGATTCAACAGAACGTACAATTGCAAGCGATGCCTTTGGTTATGTGGGAGTTGTTGTAAAATATGAGGATGGAACAAACTATGGAAATTAGAAAAGCTTTTGTTACGTTATTATTTTGTGGGATTCTGTTTAGCTCCTGCAGTTTTTATGAAGAATTGCGTAATACTCCAAGACTTAAGGATGGGGTAATTAAAGCACCGGAATCTTTTAAGGGGATAAGGCAGGAGATTTATAACGGTATAATAACTCTTGAATGGGCGCCGGTGGAAGGGGCTGATAAATATGAGATTTATTGTTCTAATGACAATTTAATTGGAAACGAACAGATGAAATTGATTTACACATTTGATGCTTCGCACATAAAGAATAATGAACCAAAACTTGAGGTGTCAAATCTTTTGAATTATAAATACTATAATTTTTTTATACGGGCGGTTTCAAAAAAAGGTATACCAAGCATATTTTGTAAAGAGTATGTGCGTGTTGATTATGGGTTGACCGGTAACTATAGTGGGGAGCTTATATTCCGTGAATTGTAGAGATTGTCGGATCGAGTCCGACAATGACACAGGTTTATCGAGTCCGACAATGACATAGTTTGTCAGACTCGACAGTCTTTGCTACTATTTTGCTTCGTCATCAACAACCGGCGGGCGTCCTGCGTTCTGGTTTCCGTTTCCATTGCCGGAATCCCTGCTCTGCCATATTGTGCTTAAATCATCAAGGTCTAATAGGCAAGGAGTCCCGTTTGCGGCGGTAACAAGGAGGCCGTAACCGGTAAGATTAAGCGGTGTGCTCGGAGTTACTTCAATAGAGCTCTTGCTGCGTAAAGCAAGTGTTGAATCATAAGAAGCAATATAATTTGCGTTGTCTTCGCTGATGATTACAAGGAAGCGGTCTTTGTAAGGCACTAAATCTGTTCCTTCAGAAAGAAGCTCGTTGCTTTCAACCTTTATTTCAAGCGATTCACCGTCAATAAGGCAGAGTTTTACCGCAGATTTTCCAGAGTTTTCACCGCAAACAGCAATGAACATCTGAGGGTAAGAAACAGTTTCTCCATCCTGAATAATAGAAAGTCCGTTAATTTCAAAAACAGCCTTGCTGCGAATCTGTGTAAGCGGAGATTTCTTTAAGATTTCGCCTGTAGACGGTTCAACATTTATAAGTCTGTAGAATCCTGCAACATCTGCATTAAAAAGACCTGTTTCGTAATCAATCGGCTCGCGTGAAAGCACTTCTTCCCTGTCTTTTTCAATTGCCTTGCGTTCAGATTGAACTTCATTTCGTTTTTTATCCGCAATCTGCTGCTGTGTTCGGGAAGTTTTCTGAGCTTCACGTGCACCTTTTCGGTCACCGGTAGCTTTTCGCTGTGCGGCATCACGCTGTGCGGTCTGTGCGCGCTTGGAAGCATTATCCATTTCGCGTTCTTTTATATCAGCCATTTTTTCACGCTCTTTTATGCCCTTATCAGTCTCCTTCTGGATGGCTTCTATAACTTTATCATCACTGATTGTAGAAGTATCAATCGGGGAAACTTCATCTGTAATATCACTGAGCGGAATAATAATCTGAGTATTTCCGGCCCAGTCTTCCCAGTTAATGCTGAGGCCTGCTTTTTCAGGAGTAAGATTGTGAATTACAACAGGTTTATATCTTCCGCTTATTTCTTCCAGCTGTCCGCGGTAAACTGCATTGTAAACTGTAAGGAAGGTTGCAACTGTCCAGGCATCATCAGGAGAATAATTGTAGGCAGAAATAAGGAAACCGCTCAAAATGCGGCGCAGGTTTGTAATGTGGTCAACACCGGCTGCTTCGCTCAGAATAAAAATATCAGCATCCAGAAGGCCGTCTTTTTCGGTATTGTATGCGTGAATAACGGAGTATTTTGCGCCCGGCTGGATTGTTCGTGATTCTTCAAGATTTTGTGAAAGCTCAATTCCAAGGTTTGAACCTATTCCGGTAATTGCTTCCACAGTTTCAATAACCGCATGAGGGCCACCATAGTTAATAAACTCAACCTGGTCGGCGGCTCCGGCGGCTACAGAACGGATTTCGTTTTCATCAACTTCGAGTGCTGCCGCATTAAAAGCAAAAAAGAGGGCAGCACCAAAAATACAGATTTTTTTAAGTGATTTTTCCATAATATGATTATCGGCATATTATGGAAAATTGGTTACTCTGATTTTTCTGACTCGTTTTCGGCAGGATTTTCTGTTGATTCAGGCTTTTCTTCAGATTTTGCATCTCCATCAGCCTTTTTACCATTCTTTTTCCTGTCAAAAGCTACAAGAGCTGCAATTGCCACAATCAATATAATAAAAGCAATTCTATCGCGTTTGCTCTGTTTAACTTCTATATCAAGCTTGTCTTTAAGCATGTCTGTAGAATCAACCTTGCCTTCGTAAATGCTGTAGATTTGAGTTTTACCCAGCTTGTAAGGTTCAAAAGAGTTGCCTTTCTGCTTAGCAAGAATAGTAAGGTACTCACATTTATCTACATCAAAATACTCGTAAGTTACCGAAACATCTCCAACTTCTTCTTCATCGCGGTTCGGATTTGTATATTCAAGACCATTCCAGGCCAGACCGTAGATTGTTTCATTGTCGCTGTATGAGCTGTTTGTTCGAACAAGTCCCAAACCGTAATCATCAAGTGTGAACTCGCCTACAGTTGGAGTTTCACTTTCTTCCATTGTATAGAGCAAATCCAGCGGGCGGTAAACATTGTGTTTTGCCTCTGTTCGCTCCTGCCATTCATAGTGAGTTTGTCCATCCTTTTCGAATGAAACAAAATCCTTTACAGTTCTTTTGATTTTGAATGTATTGAGGGTATAATCAAGCTCGTCAAAATCAATCGGATTTTCATAATCAATTTCACCTGTTACAAGAACAAGCTTTCCTTCATTTTCAGCTTTAATTTTTCCATCACTAACAACAGTTACCTGCTTAAGGATTTTTTCATTATTTGCCTTTTTCTGCTTGATGTTCCTTACTCCAGTTACAATCAAAAGCACCACAAGCACTGCAAGTACAATTTTCCCTTTACCGATTTTCATTTTATTTCCTCCATATAAAAAATATAACACGGAAAACTCTGATTTGCAAAGATTCGAATTTCCACTTTTACAAATTGTAAAACCTATGTTAAAATTATTACATATCAAAATATTTTTTTGAGAGAGTGCTTTTCCAATAAGGATTTGGCAAGAGTTGAGTATGGATTTTCAGAAGTTTGTAGACGGTTTTAAATCTATGACTTGTGTTATCTCTGTAGAAATACGTGATGACGGATCTTATGGCGCAATTAAGATTGTTGCCGGTAATAAGGCTTATATTGACTCAATTGAGCGCGAATCTCCCGATGCTCCGAAAATGCTTACCAACAAATTTATTCCAGACAGCGATTACCAGTATTATTTGCCTAAAGATTTGAATTTTGAGAATTTCTGCTACCGTTGTGCCGTTTTGAAAGAACCAATGCACTCTTACGTTCACCCGGAGCGTTTTGATTTCTGGTTTGATATTTTTATGCTCCCGATTGATGCCGGAGACGAACATATTGCCTACTGTACGTATACGCAGGAGTTTGCTCATGAGCCTGATACCCAGAAAATGTCCAGCATTTCTTACGAAACTGCTTCTGTTGTGTTAAATACCTGCTTAAAGCTTCGTGGTACAAATGATTTTCAGAAGTCTATGGGCGATGTGCTCAAAGATATCCGCGAAATATGTGATGCAAAATACGGCTGCATTCTTATGATAGACTTTTTTACAAGTAAATCTTCAATTTTGTGCGAAGCCTTGAAAAATCCGGATGATGAATCGTTGTACAAGGAAAACTGGGTAAATGATGATTTTTACAAACTTGTAGAAACCTGGGGAAAATGCATTGGCGGAAGTAACTGCCTCATCATCAAAAACGAAAAAGATATGGATTTTGTACGTGAGCGTAATCCGGAATGGTATGAATCGCTGAGGGAAGCAGATATAAACAGTCTTCTTCTTTTCCCGCTGATGTCTGGCTGCGAGCTTTTGGGATACATCTGGTTTTCTAATTATAACACGGAAGATTCAGTCCACTTAAAGGAAACTCTTGAGCTTGTTTCTTATTTTCTTGCTTCCGAGATTTCGAATTACCAGCTTTTTGACCGTCTGCGTATTGTCAGTACAATGGATATGCTTACTGGTGTTTATAACCGTAATGAAATGAACGACCGTGTAAACCAGCTCAGTCTGGATACAAATCCTAACCGAAAGAATATTGGTGTTATTTTTGCTGATTTGAACGGTCTTAAAAAAGTAAATGATAATAACGGTCATTCAGCCGGTGATGTACTGCTGAAAAATGCTGCAAGAATCCTTAAAGACTCTTTCCCCGACGCAGAGATTTTCCGTGCCGGTGGTGATGAGTTTATGGTTCTTGTGCGCGATACAACAGAAGCGTATCTTATAGAAAAGGCAAAGGAAATTAAGGAAAAAGCCGATGCTACAGAAAATGTGCGGTTTGCAACGGGTGTTTATTTTGATGAAGACTGCAACAATATCCATAATGCAATGAAAATTGCTGATGGAAAAATGTACGAAGACAAAAAACAATTCTACGATAAACATCCAGAATTACGCCGACCGGCCGAACGCCTCTAGCCGAACATCATATCAGAGAACTTCACGGCATATTCGCCCCAGAAAACCATATCGTGGGTGCCTTTGCTTTCAATGTATGTATGCTTTACGCCGTTATCTTCCAGGAACTTGTGGAACTGACGGTTCTGCTCCAGAAGAAAATCTTCTGTACCGCAGGCCATAAAGATTTCCGGCAGTTTTTTTCCTTCAGCCTGCAGCTTTTTAACAAGAACTTCAGGGTTTCTGTCGCTTTCAAGCACTTTTGTAGTATCGCCAAAGCACTGGGCATAATAGGCATAGTTTGCAACATCGTTACCTTCACCAGGCTTCATTTCGGCAACTCCATGCAGAATAAGAGCAGAAGAAAGAGGTGCAGTTTTTCCAAATGTTTCAGGATATTTTAATGCAAGGTAAAGTGCACCAAAGCCACCCATAGACATACCCATAATGTAGGTGTCATCGGCAGATTTTGCAAGATTAAAGGTTTTCCTTACGTAACCAACAATTTCTTCGCCAACAAGAGTAGCATATTTACTTGTGCTTGACTCTCCATCAACCCAGAAAGAGTTTTCGCCATTCGGGCAGACTACCGCAAAATTATATTTGTAGGAAATATATTCCGGTACCCAGTTTCCTGCATCGCCGGTGTAGCCGTGCAGAAGAAAAAGCGTTTTCATGCCGCGTTTGATGTATTTATCATCTTCTTTTGGAGGGAATGCATCTCTATAATCATTTGGAATGAACATTTGAAAAGATGTATAACGACTTAATGAGTTTGAATAAAATCTGATTGTTAAATTTGCCATAATAGATTAATGATAATCTACTTTTCACTTGATTACAACAATCAATTATACTCAGAACTGAATAAATAGAAAGCTTTGGAGATTCCCACTAAATCTACATATAAACATACAAGTTAATATTATTCTGTCTGTTATGATGTTATAAGAATCATTGTTGTGGTGATTAATAATTCATTTACAGAGAGGATAATATGGCTGATTTATCGCATAGAAAGGCAAAGGCAAAAGTTCAGATTATTGGTGAAGATGGAAAATCTTTATCAAATACAAAAATAACCGTAAACCAGACAAATCACGAGTTTTTATTTGGATGCGGTGCATTCGAAACTCTTCCGTATACAAATGGACCTGTTGTTCATAATGGCAACGGTTCTATAACCAATTCAAAATCACCAGGTACAGACCGCTCAGTTATGGAAGACCGTATGCAAAAATGGCTTGGATTATTCAATTACGGAACCCTGCCGTTTTACTGGGGTGGCTTTGAACCGGAAGAAGGTAAGCCTCACACCGAACAGCTGATGAATGCGGCAACCTTCCTAAAAAGCAAGGGTGTTAAAGTAAAGGGACATCCTTTGTGCTGGCATACAGGCTGCGTTTCCTGGCTGATGAATTACGATAATGAAACAATCCTTAAAAAGCAGCTTGAACGAATCCGCCGTGATGTTGGTAATTTTAAGGGCGTAATTGATATGTGGGATGTAATTAACGAAGTTGTAATTATGCCGATTTACGATAAATATGATAATGCCATCACACGAATCTGTAAGGAAAACGGACGTGTAGGACTTGTGCGAAAGGTTTTTGAAGAAGCTTATCAGACAAATCCGAACGGTACTTTTTTAATCAACGACTTTAATATGTCCAGCAATTATGAGATTTTGATTGACGGTTGTCTTAATTCAGGTGCAAAGATTAATACAATCGGTTTGCAGTCGCATCAGCATCAGGGTGTATGGGGAAAAGAAAAGCAGGAAGAAGTATTAAGCCGTTTTGAACATTTTGGTCTGCCAATCCATTTTACCGAAAATACAATTGTTGCCGGTCCGCTTGTTGCACCGGAAATTACAGATTTGCAGGATGCTCATTACGAAGATGATGCCGCTACACCTGAGCTTGAAGAAAAACAGGCAAATGATCTTGAACAGATGTACCGGAACCTTTTTGAAAATCATCCGCTTGTAACTGCAATTACAAACTGGGATTTTGGTGACGGAGCCTGGCTTAATGCACCAAGTGGTGTAATCAGAAAAGACGGTTCTTTAAAGCCTGCCTACCACAGATTGCAAAAATTAATAAAGGAAGAGTGGCACACAAGGCTTGAATGTACTACAGACAATAATGGTTTTGCAGATATTGAAGGTTTTAAAGGAACTTATGAAATTGCTGCAGAAAAGGGTAAGGGAAGCTTTGTTCTTGCTGCGGGTATGCCTTCTGTGAGTGTAGTGATTAAATAAGCTGGAAATAATTTAGTGTTATTCAACAGTATTGACACAGCGACATTGTTTGAAGTATAAATAATTTAACGGCAAAGAGGTCGTAGATATTATTCTTGTATGGGTTCCGTACAGGGGTTATATCTACGACCTCTTTTTTTTTTCAGGAGGCACGTTATGTGTGGTTTTGTTGGAGCATTCGACTTAAATAGTGGCAGTCAGCCAATTGCAGAAGGATTGAAGGAAGAGCTGCGGGCTCAGGTTCTGGAAATGAGTAAAAGAATCCGTCACCGTGGACCGGATTGGAGCGGTGTTTATACGGGTGAAAATGCAATCTTAAGTCACGAACGACTTGCAATTGTTGACCCTCTTTCAGGTAAACAGCCTTTAGTCAGCGATGACGAAAAAATTATTCTTGCAGTAAACGGCGAAATCTATAATCACAAAGCAATAAGGGCTGAGTTTGCCGGAACTTACAACTTCCGCACACAGAGCGACTGCGAAGTTATAATTCCGCTTTATAAAAAATGTCTTGCAGAAGGTGGCAGCTTTGCAGAAATGATAGAAAAGCTTTCCGGTATTTTTGCATTTGCACTTTACGATTCAGAACGCGATGCTTATCTTATTGGCCGCGATGAAATTGGTGTAATTCCACTTTATCAGGGTTGGGATAAATCCGGACGTTATTATGTTGCAAGTGAGCTCAAGGCACTTGAAGGAGACTGTGTTACAATAGAAGAGTTCCCTAACGGAAGTTATTTGTGGAGTAAGGATGGAAAGGTTGACCGCTGGTACAAACGCGACTGGGAATCTTATGATGCAGTTAAAGCTGCTCCACGTGCAACAGATGAAAAAGGCGAAGTAATCAATCCGAGTGTAATAGAAAAAGTTCGAAACGGACTTGAAGCTGCCGTAAAATCACAGCTTATGAGTGATGTTCCTTACGGTGTTCTTTTGAGTGGAGGACTTGATTCTTCAATCATTGCTGCCGTTACACAAAAGTACAGCAAAAAGCGTGTAGAAACCGACAGCCGTGAAGCCGCCTGGTGGCCACAGCTCCATTCCTTTGCAGTTGGCCTGGAAGGTTCTCCAGATTTGATTGCTGCAAAAAAAGCTGCTGACTACATCGGTACAGTTCATCACGAAGTTCACTTTACAATTCAGGAAGCCCTGGATGCCCTGCCTGATGTAATTTATCATATTGAAACTTATGATATAACAACTGTTCGTGCCAGCACCCCAATGTATCTTCTTGCACGCGTAATAAAATCTATGGGAATCAAAATGGTTCTCAGCGGCGAAGGCAGCGACGAGCTTTTTGGCGGTTACCTGTACTTCCACAAAGCACCGAGTGCACAGGAGTTCCACGAAGAGCTTGTAAGAAAAATGAGCAAGCTTCATCTTTATGACTGTCTGCGTGCAAACAAGTCTCTTATGGCCTGGGGTGTAGAAGGTCGTGTTCCTTTCCTTGATAAAGATTTTATTGATGTTGCAATGGGCTTAAATCCTACTGATAAAATGAATATCCGTTTGGGTGACGGTAAGCAGCGTATGGAAAAATGGATTCTGCGAAAAGCATTTGAAGACATGCTTCCAGAATCAATCTGCTGGCGTCAGAAAGAGCAGTTCAGTGATGGTGTTGGTTACAGCTGGATTGACACTCTCAAAAAGATGACAGAAGAAAAAGTGAGCGATGCAGAGTTTGCCCGCCGTGAAAACCGCTTCCCGGTAAATCCTCCAAAAACAAAAGAGGAATACTATTACCGCGAAATCTACAGCCGTCTTTTCCCAAGCGACAGTGCTGCCAGAGTTGTTCCACACGAAGCTGGAGTTGCCTGCTCAACTGCAAAAGCTCTTGAATGGGATGCCGCCTGGAAGAATATGGACGAGCCTAGCGGACGTGCAATTGCCGGAGTTCACGACAAGGCATACTAAAGTCACTAAGATAAATTGAACAATTTAATTCATTTTTCTCCAGTTAATAACCTCTAAGATTGTGGACACATAATCAAGAGGTTTATTTCTTGCAAAAAATGTGTCATAATTAAAGCACTCAATTATGCGGGAATATTTTGATTGCTGGAGATTTAAAAATGAAGATTTTGCTTATTAATGGAAGCCCTAAAGGGAAGGCTAGTAATTCGCTCAGACTTGCGAACAGTTTTATTGAAGGTGTAAAATCAGAAGCTGGAAAAAATGAAGAAGTTACGGTTGATGAACTTCATCTGTCTTCTATGAAGATTGGGCCGTGCCGTGGCTGTTTTGCCTGCTGGAAGGCAACACCTGGAAAATGCTGCATAAAAGATGATATGCAGAGCGTTATTGAAAAAGAAATCAACGCCGACCTTATTGTGTGGAGTTTCCCACTTTATTATTTTAATGTTCCGGGGCTTTTAAAAAATCTGATTGACCGGCAGCTTCCAATGAGCCTTCCATTTATGAGTACTCGTGAAGACGGTTATGGCAGTGGCAGTCACGATGCCCGTTATGATACAAGTGCTACAAAGCATGTGCTTGTTTCTACCTGCGGTTTTTATTCTGCAAAGGATAATTACGACAGCGTTACAAAAATGTTCGATCATTTTGTCGGCAAAGGAAACTATACAAGTATTTTCTGTGGCCAGGGCGAGCTGTTCAGAGTAAAGGAGCTTTCTTCCCGTACTGATGAATATCTTGGATTTGTAAAAAATGCCGGCTCTGAGTTTGTGAACGGTGGAATTAGTGCCGCAACAAATGAAAATCTCCAGACTCTTCTTTATCCAAAAGATGTTTTTGAAAAAATGGCAGATGCCAGCTGGGGTGTAAGCAGAGAAACCGGCGAAAAAGATTCAGAAGATTTTTCCTTTACAAAGCAGATGGCAGCTCTCTACAATAAAAATGCGTATGATGGAAAAGTCCGTGTGCTTGAAATGAATTATACTGATTTGGGCACTTCCTATAAGATTCTGCTTGAAAAGGATGGATGCAGGGTTTTTGCGGCTGGCTCAGAGGCTGAGAAGGATGCTGCTGAAAAGCTTAGTTCTGCGGTAACAACAACCATTAACACGCCGTTTGAAGTTTGGGTTGCAATCTCCCGTGGAGAAATGGAAGGTGCAGAAGCTCTTGGAAAACAACTTTATACGGTAACCGGTGATTTTTCCCTTATGATGAACTGGAATAAGTTTTTTGGAAGCGTTGCAACTGGAAGTGATGGCACTGAAGCTGGCTCGGCAAACGGTTCGGGTGGTGCAGCTGGTTCACAAAATGCTTCAGGCAGCTTAAAGAAACCTTCCATGACTACAATGCTCATTCCGTGGATTACCTTCTGGATTGCAGTTGCAATAAATCCTGTAATTGGCTCACTCATAACTCTTGGTGTTGTAGCCGCCCTTCCACTTATTATGGGAAAATGCAGATTCGTTATCTGGGATCGCCTTTCCATGATTGCAGTTGCAGGACTTTCAGTTTTTGCAAACATCAGCGCCAGTGGAGACTTGCCTACAAACCTTGGCTACCTTCTGTTCGGACTTTTGTGGCTTGGTTCCTGCATCGTAAAAGAACCTCTCTGTTCAACTTACGTCAAATATGATTACGGCGCCGAAAAAGCCCTTCGAAATCCTCTGTTTATGAAAACTAATTACATCCTCGCCGCCGCCTGGGGAATCCTTTATATTCTTACCGCAATCTGGACCTTCTTCCTCCGCCGCCATGGCCTTGGCAATTCGTTAATCATCATAAACAATATAATCCCCCTCCTTATGGGCCTTTTCACCATCTGGTTCCAAAAATGGTACCCCGCCTGGAAAGC
>JAEEGK010004315.1_pt1 | contig 35009 bp, 30 predicted proteins | sample 8958771 | NCBI WGS metagenome assembly JAEEGK01 (sample SAMN16246547, study PRJNA631951) | gut metagenome | biome: gut microbiome; feature: rumen; material: SC-attached | host: Bos | place: Iran: Karaj | collected 2018-10 | reverse complement strand
GGTTGCGGCGTAGTAGCGCGATTTTTTCAGCAGTATGGGGATCTACGACTGTGGAGTGTCTAGTTGTTGCCCAGTTGGATACAAGTTGATGGTTGTCCTGGGTCTCCGGATCGCCGAATTCACGGACACGGGTGATGAGCTCGTATAGGATATGCGTCTCAGATTCCGTGGCCCTGAAATTCCTCAGACGGGTGTTCGATCCGGCAAACGTAGTAAGCTCGTAATCCTTGGACATATCGCTTTCAGATACACCCAGGAGGGCTTCGATAAGGAAGGCGAGGGAACCTGTGCGGTCTGCGCCGCCGGCGCAGTGGAAGTAGATGTTCCTGCCCTGGCCCAGCCAGCCTATGATTGACCTGATGGCCTGCTGATAGAGTTCCTCCGTGTTGCCGGTGCCCCTTCCAAGGTTCTTCTCCACCGGGAGCTTGAGATACAGGGCTTCCTTGATTACAGGTCCCACGCTGGCTTCACTGTCCTTAATTCCGCGAAGGTCAAGATCCACGGAGATGCCAAGGTCGTTCAGGAAAATCTTTTTCCCTTCATCCGAGATGCGGGAAGAGATATATGCGCCCCTGAAAAGCCTTCCATAGACTATATGTCCTCCATCCGCCTTCCAACCGCCCAAGTCGCGCACGTTGTCTGAAATGCCATATATCATACGCAGCGGACCAATAGGGGTTATGGTGCCGTTCTTGAGTTCGTTGTTCTTGGAGTCCAGGACCTTGAAGTAGTACTTTACGCCGGGGACAAGGTTATATATCTCTGCCAGACCGGAATTCTGCCTTGCCGGAAAGGCATTCTCCATATTGGGAGAGGTGGAGAGCAATATCCTGGAAGCGATGCCTTTCCAAGTGAACTTCACGGGGAGGGGTTTGTCGCTGGCGTTGAATGTCTTCCAATAATCGTATGCGTAGGATACCGTGTAATCCGGGTCGTCAGAATAATCCACTTCTTCCAGGAATTTCCTGGTTCCGGGGTTCTCTATGTCGTATTCCTTTTCTTCGTGTTCGGGGGTTACGACCTGTTCTGTGGCATCCGTTGCCTTATCATCGGTGGGGCTTAGGGGTGCACACGAGAAGACGAATGCGGCAAGAGCCGCAATCAGCAGGAACCGTTTTTTCATCTCAGGAATATTCTGCGGTCAGTTAGTTTCTCAAATATAATAAAATAATTGAGATACAGCGGTGTTATTCAAGCATATAATTAATAAACCAATCCAGGTCGGCGGCAGAAATTGCGTATTCCGGGAAAGCGGTGTTGAGGTATTTGTATGCCTGTTTCTGGAGGCGTTTGTCCGGGTCCGGTTCGTCAACCTCCAGGGTTGTGAAGCCGCGGCCGTAGAATCCGTAACCGGAGGTGAGGACGTTCTTGGCGCTGCGGGTCTGGCCCGTGCCTTCTGAGGAAAGGGATGTGAGTTCGTAATCAAGGGCTATGTCGCCGCCTTTCATTCCAAGAAGGGCCTCGATGATCATAGCAACGCCGCCGGTGCGGTCTGCGCCGGAACGGCAGTGGAACGCCACGTGGCGGCCTTTCTTGAGCTCCTGGATAATCCAGGCCACGTCACGGACAATGGCGGGGTCGTCGAATGGATTGTGGAGGGCGATGTCAGTCATTATCTGGCAGTAGTCTGCTCCGGGAATCTTGGTGAGGCCCAGGGAACGGGTATGGGTCATACACTGGTTGCCCCAGAGGCCCTCGTTGGTGACGCCGCGGAGGTCCATATCGGCATCTATGCCGATGAATTGGAGGGCTTTTACGGATTCGTCGTAGAGGGTGTAGCGGGCGGGGTCTCCAATCTGGCTCTGGGCGGCCTGGTGGAGGGGGTTGCGGCAGCGGTCACCGCCGCAGTTGTCGCCGTAGGCGCCGTGGTATTCCCCGTCAATGCTGCCGGTGCGGAAGAGCAGGCCGTATTTTACCCTGCGGCCGTCTATGGTGGGCCAGCCGCCAATGTCACGGGCGTTGACACAGTCCCTGATGTTTAGCATACGTACAAGGCCTTCCGTCTTGAAAGTGCCTTTGAGGACGGTCTTGGAACCGTCTTTAACCTGATAGGTGTAATACCTCTGGGGGATGAGGTTGGTCATAAGGAACTTGGTACCTTTGACGGTTTCCGTGAGGACCACGGTCCCTTTCTTCCTGGCCTTACGGCTTTCCGACAGGATTACGGTGTAGGTGCCGTCAGGCGTGCCCTGCCAGTTGATTTCAACGGTTGTGGGCTTGTCCCAGGCGAATCTCTCCGGGAATTCCTCTTTGTTGTCAAAATAGCTGGTCTGCGAGCCGAACCCGCTGTACGTGCCGTGGGACATATACTTCTGGACAACCTGGTTTTCAAGGTTTACCACAGGAATCTTCCGGGCAAATGAAGTCTGGCAGATGCCAAGGAGCATCAGCGGAAGCGATATCAGGAGAAGGAGGGATCGTCTGGACATAAGAATTATCTGTTTATGTGGTACTCAAAGATAAGAAAAATCACTAAATTACAGTCGTGAAAATAATAGTAGCACCGGATTCGTTCAAAGGGTCGCTTACTGCGGCGGAAGTGGCGGAGGCAGTAAGCGCCGCCCTGGCCCAGGCTATGCCTGGGTGCGAGGTGCGCTGCCTGCCCGTCTCCGACGGAGGAGAAGGGCTGGTGCAGGCACTCGCGCCCGCGCTTGGAGCTGCCCTCGTAAGCGCGCAGGTACACGGGCCGCTTGGAAGGATGACAAGCGCAGCCTATGCTGTGAAAGGTGAGTTGGCGATCATTGAAATGGCGGCGGCAAGCGGGCTTGAACTACTCAAGCCGGACGAACTGGATGTGATGAATGCGGACAGCAGGGGACTGGGAGAACTGATCCTGGACGCGCTGGACCGCGGATGCAGGGATTTCCTGATAGGGATAGGCGGGAGCGCCACCAATGACGCAGGAATGGGGATGCTTCACGCTCTTGGCTGGCGGTTCTCTGATGCCGCCGGAAAGGAATTAAGCCCGAATGGCGCCTTCCTTGAAAGCGTTGCGTCAATAGATGGATCAAATGCCGATGCGCGGTTGCGCGAAGCCCGCTTCAGGGTTGCGTGCGATGTGGACAACCCGCTCTACGGGCCGGAAGGTGCCGCTGCGGTCTTTGCCCCTCAGAAAGGGGCGGACCCGCGGCAGGTGGAGGCCCTTGACCGGGGCCTGCGCAATTTCGCGCACATCGTGCGCGGGATGGCAGGCCAGGACCTCCAGGCGGTGCCGGGAAGCGGCGCGGCCGGAGGCGTTGGCGGTGCTTTAAGCGCATTCCTGGCCGCGCCGCTCCTCCCGGGCGCCCACCTGGTCCTTTCCGCCCTGGGCTTCGACGCCCTGGCCGCCGGCGCTGACCTGGTCATCACCGGCGAGGGTTGCCTTGACGCCCAGAGCCTTCACGGCAAGGCCTGCTTTGCAGTGCTGGAGCACTGCCGCAGCCTGGCCGTTCCGGCCGTCGCTATCTGCGGCATAGCCAAGGACCCCGATGCACTCTCCACCCTTGGATTTGAAAAAATCCTCCCGGTCAAACCGGGAGGACAGTCATTGGAAGAGGCTATGCGCAGGGATGTGGCCCTTGCCAACATCCGCGATGCCGTCTTGAATCTATTTGGCCCAGGCGGCTCCTTCCGGAGTCCTTCTCCAGGCGAAGTATGAATCCATAACCCAGAGTGACTTCTCGTCAGGGACAGGTCCGGCAAACGGCTTGTCTCCGCTCAGGTACATTGCCTGGGAGTTCTCCAGTGTGAATTCCGGCCACTGGGGCAGTCCTTCTCCGTTAGGGTCTCCGTACTTTGCAAAGTTTGTCCAGTAGTCTCCAATAATGTCAGACAGGGCCTTGTTTGTGGGCATTGACTCGTCAGGGTTCTGGAATACGAACGCAACGTCCTGGCCGTGAGGCGATCCCTGGCCGTATCTTGGAGAATCCTCCGGATAGTCAGGATGCTGGTCAAAGTAGTACAGGAACACGTTGGACTTGCCCTTCTGTGCCTGCAGGCGGCACCAGATCCAGGTATGCCATCCAAATGCGGCGTCGCGCATAAGGTCGCGTCCGGACTTTGGAACCGTGGTTTCCGTAACGGGATATGCCTCCAGCAGCTTGTCCGTGAAAGGACCGAACCTCTGCTCTATGGAAGCCCTGTGCAGCTTGGGATCCCTCTCGCGTGAGAAGCTTGCGCCCTCGTCAGAGTTGTATCCAACCAGGATGTTAACGTCGTTGAAGTTTCCGTTCTCGTACATACGGTACTGGTCGTCAGGGATTACGTAGCCGTCCACTATAGGCCAGGCGCCTCCCGTAACGGGACCGCCCACGAACTTTGAGGCGTCAACCGCGCGCAGGTCCGCAAGTGAGCTTGCTCCCATTGCCGCGGCAAATGCCTCTCCGTCCTTCTCCGCCACGCTCAACAGTTTCATATTCTCTCCCGGATAGGAAGTTGGCCTGTAAGGGCCGAACGATCCGCCGCTCTGTGATATTGCACTGCGGAACAGCCCCTTGGCCAGCGGAGAAGCACACAGCATACTTACTGAGATACCTCCGGCAGATTCGCCAAAAATTGTTACGTTGCCGGGGTCTCCGCCAAACTTCTCAATATTGTTCTGCACCCACTTGAGAGCCGCAATCTGGTCCAGGATTCCGTAGTTTCCGGAAACACCCTCAGGATTCTCCTTGCTCAGCTCCGGCAGCGCCAGGTAACCCAGCCAGCCCACGCGGTAGTTGATGGTGACCAGCACCACGCCCTTGCGTGCCAGCGGCGCTCCGTCAAACTGTGCGGCGTTGCCTCCGCTGAATCCGCCTCCGTATATCCATACCATTACAGGCATCTTGTCCTTTGGCGTCTTTGCAGGACTCCAGATATTAAGGTACAGGCAGTCCTCGCTGTATTCGTCCATATTGCGGCCACCCTGGATAGGGCCCTTTGAGAACTGTGAGGCGTCACGTACGCCGTCCCAGGGAATCACCGGCTGCGGCGCCTTCCACCTGAGGTCACCCACAGGAGGTGCGGCAAACGGGATACCCTTATAAATTGCCATTTCTTCATTTACGACGCCCTGGATTAGTCCTCCTTCCACTTTTACCAGACCCGGCTGGGATTTGGCGCAGGAGCACAGCGCTCCAATGGCCAGGGCAAATAACAACAGTTTTTTCATAATATGATTTAGTTTGAATTAGAATGCTGCAATGATATAATACATCATAAGGCCGGAGCAGATTATGTTCAGCCCGGTGGTACACATAAACCCGGCAAAGGCGCCTATGGAAGCCTTGAAAGACGCCCACACGCCCTTGTCCTCAAATATGAAATCTGCCAGGAAGGCACCCAGGAGGCTGCCCACTATCATTCCCACAGGCGGTATGAACAGTCCTGCAAACAGGCCTATGATGGCTCCCCTGGAAGCATATTTGCTGCCACCGGTGAGTTTTGTGGTATAAGAAGGTATTATATATCCCACAACGGCCACCACTATCACTATGGCCAGCCATATCAAGAGCAATTTGGTGCTTATGGGATCTCCTTTTCCCGCACGCCCATAAAAGTACATCAGCAGGACGCCCATCCAGCTGAGCGGAGGACCCGGAATGCCCGGGAACAGGCTTCCTATTATTCCCACTACTCCCGCAACCACGGCAAGGATTGCCAAAACTAACATAATCGCAATTTCTTAGTATATTTGTAAAGATAACCAAAGAATAAAGAATAGGGATATGTTTTCCAAAGAAATTTACCTCAAGAGGCGCCGCGAACTTGCCGCAAAGATGGCAGGAGAAGGCGGAATAGCATTTTTTCTGGGCAACGTGGAGGCTCCGGCGCAGTATGGCGACAACTGCTACAAATGGCGCCAGAACAGCACCTGGCTGTATTACTTCGGGATTGACGAGCCGCGCTTTGCCGCGGTCATCGACCTGGACAGCGGCAAGGAAACCATCTTTGCCGATGACTTTGAGGTAGACGACATCATTTGGATGGGCCCAATGCCTTCCGTGGCAAGCCTCGCCGCTGGAGTGGGCGTAGAGAACAGCGCCCCCTACTCCAAGCTGGACTGGGTTGTTTCAGAAGCCATCGTCAAAGGCCGCAAGATACACATCATCCCCCAGTACAGGTATTACAACAAGCTCAAGATGCAGCAGCTTGGCATCACCCAGCCTTCAGAGGCGCTCATCCGCGCCATAGTCTCTATGAGGCTCGTCAAGGAGGACTTTGAGATTGCGGAACTGGACGACGCCTGCGACCTTGGCCAGCAGATGCACACCATTGGAAGGAAGGGCATCAAGCCCGGCGTCATAGAGCAGGAGATAGTAGGCAATATGGAAGGGCTGTCGCTGTGCAAGGGCTGGGGCGTTTCTTTCCCCACCATCCTCACGCAGCACGGAGAAATCTTCCACTGCCACGCTCACGACAATGTAATAGAGCCCGGCAAGCTTCTGGTGATCGATGCCGGAGTGGAGAACAACAACCACTACGCTTCTGACTTCACCAGGACATATCCTACCGGAGGAAAATTCACCACAAAGCAGAGGGAAATCTACCAGATAGTCTACGAGTGCAACGAGCTCGCCTTCTCCCTGACCAAGCCGGGAACCGCATACAGGGACGTCCACCTTGCAGTAGCCGCCCATATGCTTGAGAGCCTCAAGGCCCTTGACCTTGTGCGCGGAGACGTCCCCCAGATGGTTGCAGACGGAATTGCCGGCCTTTTTATGCCTCACGGCCTCGGCCACAATATGGGAATGGACGTACACGATATGGAGGACCTTGGAGAGGATTATGTAGGATACGATCCTGACCAGAAGCGCTCCACCCAGCTTGGCCTGGGCAGCCTCCGTATGGCAAGACGCCTGGTTCCGGGCAACGTGGTTACGGACGAGCCCGGTATTTACTTCATTCCCGCCCTCATAGAGAAATGGAAGAACGACGGCAAGGCAAAGGACGTTGTCAATTACTCCAAACTGGAGTCTTACTACAACTTTGGCGGAATCCGCCTGGAAGACGACGTTCTGGTAACCCCTGACGGAGCCCGCAGGCTGGGCCCCAACAGGCTCCCGATTGCCCCCGATGACATAGAAACAGTAATGAATCAAGAATAATTATGGGTCTTTTAGATGGAAAGGTTGCCCTTATCACGGGAGCAGCCAGAGGAATAGGTAAGGCGATAGCCCTTAAATTCGCCCAGGAGGGCGCTGACATAGCGTTCACCGATCTTGAAATAAACGATGTAGCAAAGCAGACAATAGAGGAACTCGAGGCCTGCGGCCACAAGGTTAAGGCATACGCCTCCAACGCCGCAGACTTTGAGCAGACCCACCAGGTTGTGGAAGAGATTCTCAAGGAGTTCGGCCGCATAGACATCCTGGTGAACAACGCCGGCATCACACGCGACGGCCTTATGCTCCGTATGGAGGAGAAGCAGTGGGATGCGGTTCTCACAGTGAACCTCAAGTCCGCTTTCAACTTCATACACGCGCTTACCCCTGTTATGGCAAAGCAGCGTGGCGGCAGCATAATCAATATGTCTTCCGTAGTGGGAGTGTCCGGCAACGCCGGCCAGTGCAACTACTCCGCCTCCAAGGCGGGTCTCATAGGCCTTACAAAGTCAATCGCAAAGGAGATGGGGCCGCGCGGAATCAGGGCTAACGCCATAGCGCCGGGTTTCATCATCACTGAGATGACCGGAGCCCTGCCTCAGGAAGTCCGCGACCAGTGGGTGAAGACCATCCCCCTCAGGCGCGGCGGCACCCCTGAAGACGTTGCCAATGTGGCTCTCTTCCTGGCAAGCGACCTCTCTTCCTATGTCAGCGGCCAGGTAATCAACTGTTGCGGAGCTATGGCTTGTTGATGAACCCCCTTTTCGCTAGGCTTGACTTGAAAACTACTTGCAGGGCATTGGCAGATTTGCTGATGCCCCGTTTGTGCATAGTCTGCGGCCGTCCCCTTAACCTGCGCGAGGAGCATATCTGCCTTGGCTGCGAGATGGATTTCCCCTACACCCGTTTCTGGGAGAGCACCCACAACGCTATGGCGGATGAATTCAACTCCCGCATCGTTGTGCCCGATGGCGTGCGCGAGCGCTACTGCTATGCGGCGGCGCTGTTCTTCTACAACTCCCAATCCGGATACAGGAACATTGCGCGCGAACTGAAATACAATTTCAGGATTGCGCAGGGGAAGGTGTTTGCCCGACGCCTGGGCGAAGCGCTTGCGGGCGCTGAGCATTTTGCCGATGTGGACGCCGTAGTCCCGGTGCCCCTGCACTGGACGCGGCGCTGGAAAAGAGGCTACAACCAGGCGGAGATAATAGCCCGGGAGGTTGCCGCCGCGCTGGGCGCGCCTTTGCGCACTGATATCCTTTCCAAACCTCGCCGCAGGACTTCCCAGGTGCGCTCCAACGCGCAGGCGCGCGGCGCCAACATCTCCGGGGCATTCAAAGCGAATGTGCCGGAGGGCATCCGGCACATTCTGCTTGTTGACGATACTTTCACTACGGGTTCCACGCTTGCGGCTTGTCACGCCGCGCTGCGCGAATGCGTCCCGGGGGACGTGCGCATAAGCGCGGCCACCCTTGCATTCGTAAGGAACCGCTAAAATGTCATATCCTTTATTGCTACGTTCAGGAAGGCGTCGCTGACATTCCAGGTCTGTTGCTTTCCAAGCTTGTATGTTGCGCTTGCGGGGATGTTTGCTGAGCTGGCGCCGAACTTCACGGTATATGTTCCAGGAGCGGCCTCCCAGCGGTTTACATCCTGGTTGAATGAGGCGAGCTCGTAGTTGGAAACGGTAAATGTGAGAACCTGGCTCTGGCCCGGCTGGAGCATTCCGGTCTTGGCAAATGCCTTGAGTTCCTTCTCAGGCTTTACCATTCCTCCTGCAGGAGCGGATACATAAAGCTCTACTGCCTCTTTTCCTGCAACCTTTCCTGTATTGGTGACGGTAACGGTTGCGATGAATCCGTCAGCGGTGGCCTTTACGGTAGGCTTGCTGTAAGAGAAGGTGGTGTAGCTGAGGCCGAATCCGAACGGATATGAAACAGCGCGGTCTGCCTTCTCAAAGTAGCGGTATCCAACCCAGATTCCTTCCTCATAGTTGGTGTAATCCACATCCTTTACAGGGTTGCGGTTGTTGCCCTGGTTGCCCCTGACATAGTCGTAAGGGAAGTTCATTGAGGACGGATGGTCAAAGTATGACATAGGGAAGGTCATAGGGAGCTTTCCTGAAGGGTTCACCTTGCCGGCGATGATGTCTCCAACGGCGTTTGCGCCTTCCTGGCCAGGAGACCAGGGGAGGATGATGGCGTCTACGAGATACTTCCAGGAGTTGGTCTCCACAACACCGCCCACGTTAAGGACAACGATTACCTTCTTGCCAACCTTGTGGAATGCGGTGGATACGTTGTTGATGAGTTCCTGCTCGTTCTGGGAGAGGTTGAAGTCATCCGGAACCTTGCGGTCCGCGCCCTCACCTGCGTTGCGGGTGATTACGATGACGGCAACGTCATTGCGGCCGGCCTCTGCTGTTACAGCGGCTGCGGGAACCTCTATGTTGGCAAGGACTGAGCCTCCGAATCCTCCGAATCCACGGTTGTTGGTTGCGGTGAGCTGCCTTGTTGCGTTCTGGAAGTTGATGTATGCCTGGTAGTAGTTGATGAGGGACTGGTCTACCCTGAATCCGGCGTTCTCGAGGCCTTCCTTCATATTTACCACATAAGCCTTGTTCACATTTCCGGAACCGGTTCCACCGGCTACGAATTCAAGCGCGCCTATTCCATACAGGGCAACGTTCTCGCCGCCCTTCAGAGGCAGGGTGTTCTGCTCGTTACGCAGAAGCACAATTGCCTCTGCCGCGGCATCGCGTGCAACCTTGGCGTGGGCCTTGAGGTCCGGCTTGTTGGAGTAGTTGTATTTGCGGAAGGCAGGGGTCTTTACAATGTAGTTGAGCATATTGCGGACGTTCCTGTCAAGGTCGGCCTCGGAGAGAGTGCCGTTTTTAACGGCGTCAACAATGCGCTGGATCTCGGTCTCGTTGCCCGGCTCCATAAGGTCGTTTCCTGCGGCTGTGGCATCGGCTGTTGCAGCTTTGCTGCCCCAGTCTGTCATAACTATTCCTTCATATCCCCAGTCGTTGCGCAGGACCTTGGTAAGGAGGTCTTCGCTCTGCTGGGTGTATTTGCCGTCAAGTTTGTTGTAGGAAGACATCACCGTCCAGGGCTTTGCCTTCTTGATGGCAATCTCAAAGTTCTTGAGATAGAGTTCGCGGAGGGCGCGGGCGCTGATTATGGCGTCGTCTTCGTTACGGTTGGTCTCCTGGTTGTTGGCGGCGTAGTGCTTGATGGAGGTTCCTACGTTGTTGGACTGAACTCCCTTGATGTAAGCGGCGGCCATATTTCCGGAGAGGACGGGATCCTCAGAGAAGTACTCAAAGTTACGGCCGTTGAGCGGGTTCCTGTGCAGGTTTACGCCAGGTGCAAGCAGAACGTCCACTCCGTACTCCAGGACCTCGTTTCCCATTGCGGTGGTCACTTTCTCCACCAGGTCAACGTCCCAGGAAGATGCCAGGAGGGTTCCGATAGGGAATCCTGTACAATAGAAAGTCTCTGTTGTTCCCTGGCGGGTAGGGTTGATGCGGAGGCCGGCGGGGCCGTCGGCCAGGTAGGTTGTAGGAATGCCGAACCTTGCAAGGGGACGGGTGTTTCCGGCGGCTCCCTGTACAGGGCCTACTGCCTGTCCGGAGGTAACGCCGTTCACTACGGCGGCGCGGGCTCCGCCCACGCAGAGGGTGGCTTTCTCCTCAAGGGTCATTGCCTTGAGAACCTGCTCTATGTTATCCTTTGTGAGGATTGGCTGAGCAAAGAGGGGAAGGGCGCAGAAAAAGGCGCCCAGGGCAATCATCAGTTTTTTCATAAGTGGGTATTTTGTAACCTCTAAGATAGCAATTTGCCAAAAATAATGACTACATTTAAATGCTAAAACCAACAAAAATGATAGAATTATGAGAAAAGCTTCATTTGCAATTGCACTTATTCTTTGCGCCGCGCTGTCTTTGGGAGCACAGGCACCTGCAGGAATGACTTCGGCCCAGTTGGCTGGTTTTTCCTTCCGTATGCCGGAAATCCAGTGCGGACAGCAGTTCAAGGATATCAACTACGCAGGTGACGGAGAGGTATACCACAATCTGGACATCTACCTTCCAAAGGAAGTCAAGGCATCCTATCCGGTTGTAATCCACATTTATGGAAGCGCCTGGTTCTCAAACAATTCCAAGGGGATGGCCAACCTTGACAGCATAGGCCAGGCCCTGCTGGACGCCGGCTACGCCGTTGTGGCCCCCAACCACCGCTCCAGCGCCGACGCCAAGTTCCCCGCACAGATAAACGACATCAAGGCCGTCATCCGCTTTGTAAGGGCCAAGGCGGCGGAATATAAGTTCGACACTTCTTTCATTGCAATCTCCGGCTTCTCTTCCGGCGGACACCTGTCCTCACTTGCCGGAGCAACCAGCAATATCAAGAAAGCAAAGGTAGGGGAGTACGATGTGGACCTTGAAGGTTCTGTTGGACCATACACCTCTTACAGCAGCGCAGTTGACTGCGTTTGCGACTGGTCCGGCCCTATTGACCTCCTGAATATGGAATGCGAGTGGGAGCGCCCTTGGGGTGGCACCCCTGAAGAGGCTCTCCTTGGCGTGGAATACAACGGCCAGGACGACCTTTTCCGCACCATCAGCCCAATCACCTATCTGGATCCTTCAGATCCTCCGGCAATAATGTTCCACGGTACAAAAGACAATGTGGTTCCGCACTGCCAGGGCGTAGAACTGTACGATGCCTGGAAGAACTGCGGAATACCCACAATGCTCTATCTAGTAGAAGGCGCGGGCCACGGAATCAACCTTTTCGTGAAGCCTTGGCTTTCAGAGATGGTTGAATTTGTAAACGTGGTCCGCGCTTCCAAGCGCTGATATTTTCAGCTGTTTTTACTGCTGCCTCTGAGGCGCTCCGCCCGGGAATCCTCCAGGGAAACCTCCCGGGAATCCACCCGGCGCGCCCTGGGGTCTCTGACCGGGTGCACCTTGCGGCCTCTGGCCCGGTGCGCCCTGAGGTCTCTGTCCAGGGGCTCCGCCCGGGAATGCTCCGGGACCTGGGCCTGCCTGTGGAACAAGGTTCCATTTAACAGTCCAGTGCAATGACTCGCCCGGTTTGAGGGTGGTGTAAGGGCCCTGGCACTCAAGTTCCATAAAGGTCTTGCCTACATTGACGTAAACCTGGATTTCCGCCTCGCCAGGAGCTTCCTGTCCTTCTTCGAGGTCCTGGAAGCGCTTCATAAGCATAAGGCCGTGGTTGATGAATGTGTACCATCCCTTTCCGTTGGCGTTTACCTTACGGTTCTGGGGAGCGGTGTCTGCCTCGTAGATTGCAATTCCGTTCTGCTCCTTGAAAGGAAGTAGTCCGGCAGGGGTTATGGACTCGAACGGGGCCTGGAAAATTACCATACCTGCGTTAGGAACGCGGGTGATCTCCCAGGGAGCTACGCTTCTCTCAGTGTCTCCCTCATTTGTGATGGTGTAGGTGACAAGGATTGAGTTGTCAGAAGGGTCCGTTGCGAATTCCTTGCTGATGCTGTATTTGAACCTCTCGGAAACGGGTCCGTGAAGCCTGAGCACTCCGCCGTCCTCGGTTGCCGTAAACGGCATTGTGTCATACTCTGGTACGGGAGGCCAGTTCCACTCCTTCTGGGGACTGGTCCAGAAAGTGCTTCCAAATGCGTTGGGCATCTGGATCTGGGAGATAGCCTCGGCATCGCCATATTTGAAGGAAAGGATCTTTCCTCCGTGGGCGGCATCCACTATCATTGATACCTCTCCCACGGAAATCTTGTACTGACCTTCCTCGAGAGGCTCAATTGCCGGTGCTGCGAGCATTGTTGCGCAGCTGAACAATAAAGCGGTTACAGCCGTAAATAAAGTTTTCATATTCTATAAATTTAAGATAGAAAAGTTAAGATAGGTGTCAATCGTTACTAGAACACCCTGCGGGATACCCAAGGCTTGGCGGCCTTGTCGCAGAGGCCCTGGAAGTATGCCTTGAGGTCTTCCCACTTGTAGTAAGGACCGGAAACCGGCTGGATGTTCTCAAAGGTGATCTCTTTCTCATTGTAGAGGACCTTGGTGAGAACTTCGTCCTTCTTGTTCTTGTAGAATATCATCTGGCAGTTTGTTGCCATAGGAACCTGGAAGAATGCGTACCAGCCGTTGTTATGAGCCTCGCGGTAAGGGAAGTTGCGGTGTTGTGTGTCATCAACTCCCATAAGGGCGAAGAGAGGAAGGATGGAGGTGTCGTGACCAAAGCGGAGGTCAGCCACCCTGTGGCTGCCGGGCTGGATGGCCGCGTCAGCTTTCTCGATGAAGTCTTTCATAAGAGGGATGATGGCGTAGCGGATAACGTCTCCCTGCTCAACTGAACCTGCCCACATACGGTAGATGTTGTCATTGCCGCTTGCCCAGAAGTAAACGAGCTCCTCAGGGGTGAAGTACTTCCTGAAGATGTCAATTCCAAGGAAGTCTACGTCCTGGCAGTAGCTGCCGGTGGTATAGATGGCGCGTACAAAGGACTCAGGGTTTCCGAGCACCTTGAGCGCCTGGTCGAGGTCTGTGAACAGAGGGGTAAGGAAGCGGGTGAAATCATATCCCGGGGTTCCGGTAGCAGCCCTGAACGGAGGAACTACAGGATTTGCAGACCTGGAACTTGAGAATGAAGAAGACGGCATTCTTGGTGCTGCCGGCGGGTCTGTCGGCCTGCGGATGCTGAGGCTGGGGTTGATGTAGGACATATACTTCTCCGTGCTGGTGAAGGTGAAGTCTCCCTTGGGGAACTTCTCCTTGAGGCTGTTGGTGAAGTTGCACATACTTACAATGCAGCGGAAGTTAGTGCTGGAGAAGCTGTCAACCTCATAACGGTCCTTGTTCTTGAAGGCATCGGGGAACCTCTGGAACATCCTGGCAGCCAGTGTCTTGTGCTCGCGTGCTCCACGCGGGGTCAGAGAACCTTCCATTCCCTTGTGAGCGTCAACAACTGTGTTGACCATCTCGTACAGGTCCTTTCCTTCCTGGGTGAGGAGTCCCATCCTGTCAAGGAATGCGAAGGCCTGCTGAGCGGTGCGCGCAAAGGTGGAGTTCTGCTCGTATCTTGAGCCGTGGCGTCCGTAATGTGAAATATAGAATGGTTTGAATCCCTTGGGGGCCGGTGTATCCTCTATGGGATTGAACTCGTAGGAGTGCATATTGTTTGCGGCCCTGTCAGGGTTCTCTGCTATGAGCCTCAGCGCCTCTTCCTGTGCGAAGACATTAAAGCTGAAGATCATCAGCAAGGATAGAAAGAAAAATTTTTTCATAACTAGCTATGTCTTATTTTGAATATTCAATATCCAAATATAATAAAAAAATTTTTAGAATAGTATATTCTAAGGGATTGTTACATAATAGGTGCGGTGGGAGGAGTTGTTGAGCTTGTCTTCCCGGAGCCACAGGTTGGCTTCTTTGAGACGGGCGTAGCTTACGTGGTGCTGGCCGGCGAAGAGGACCAGGTCAGGGATGGGATCGGTAACCGTAACCACCTCTTTTGGAGGATAATAGGGGTACATATCGTAATCCAGGACGTTGAAACCGAAACTGATGGGGTCCTCGAACATCATCTTGGCGGCGAGGATGCGGAACATATAGCGGCTGGTTTCGGTCACAAGCCAAAGGTCCAGGGCGCTTTCCTGCCTCTGGGCTTCCAGCTTGGAGCTGATGCCGCCCATTCCGGCATTGTAGCTGGCGGCAACGGTCATCCAGTCTCCGTAGCGCTTATAAGCGTCCTGGAGATATTTGCAGGCGGCTTCGGTGGCTTTCTTGGTGTTGTACCTCTCGTCAATGTTGGAGTTGACCTCCAGGCCGTACTGGCGGCCGGTGGCAGTCATAAACTGCCACAGGCCCGCCGCTCCGGCCGGGGAGACGCTGGCGGGGTCCAGGTTGCTTTCTATTGCCATAAGGTACTTGAGATCGTTAGGGATGCCGTATTCCTCCAGGATGGGCTCCACCTCTTCAAAGATGCGCTTTGAACGCTTGAGCATAAGGGTGGAGTTGGTGTGCATATAGGTGAAGGTGATGAGCTCGCGGTCCATCCTCTCGTACAGGTCAGGGCGGTCGAAGGTAATGGTCTGGCCTGCGAATACAATGCTCTCGGGAACACGTGGAGGCTGGGCGTCAAGGTTTTGGATTGCCAGGAAGGCTGCAAAGACAATCAGTAAGTATCTTTTCATTTCAGCAGTAATAGTTTTAGTCTTGCGATTTCTTTCAGCAAGATAATCAAAAAATGTGGTAAAGTGAGTTTGCCGGTGTTACTTTGAGCACTGCCTGGGAGTTCACATTTCCAGTTGATGACAACCGTCCAGCCCTTTGATGTGAGCCGTCCCCACAGTTTGCGGTTCAGTTTGCGGATGGTGCGGACGCGGCGCGCCCGGGGGCCGGTGTCCGGGACGGACACGGACCCTTGGGCGCAGTCCGCGTGCCCGTACCAGAGGCAGTCGTTCAGGAGGATTATTATCCGTTGCCTTTGTAATATGATGTCCCTGTGGCGCATAGTTTTTTGTGTTTCGTAAATATAATAATACATCGATAAAAGATTGTTAATGTTGGTGGAAAAGCGTAAATTGCAGGTTGCAAAAATGGAAAGCCTGCTCAATAGACTTATGCGTGACAGGACCCTGTCAGACAAAGATTTACGGGTTCTTTTGGAAAGCCGGGACGCTTCCCTTGCAGAGGATTTGCGCCGTGCGGCGCAGGAAACTGCAGTGTCTCGCTTTGGAAAGCAGGTGTACCTCAGGGGGCTCATAGAATGGAGCAATGTATGCCGCAATGACTGCCTGTACTGCGGAATCCGCCGCAGCAACGGTAATGTTGCCAGATATACCCTTACCGCACGTGAAATTTTGAACAATTGCAGCAGGGCCTGGGATATGGGACTCCGGACATTCGTGCTGCAGGGAGGCGAGAATCCAAGGGGAGCAGAAGACCTGGTGGAAGTGGTTGCCCAAATCCGGGCACAGTGGCCGGATGTGGCAATCACCCTGTCTCTGGGGGAACTTCCGTTCGACCTGTATGCCCGGCTCCGCCAGGCAGGGGCGGACAGGTTCCTGCTCAGGCACGAAACCGCCACCCCGGAGCACTACGCCAGGCTTCATCCCGCAGGGATGACCATAGAGCACAGGCTGGGGTGCCTTCGTGAACTCAGGCGCCTGGGCTTCCAGACCGGAATGGGAATGATGGTGGGAAGCCCGTGGCAGACAACGGAAAACCTCATCGCAGACCTGCGTCTGCTGGAGGATTTCCGCCCGGAAATGATAGGCATAGGCCCGTTCATCCCGCAGAAAGACACTCCATTGGGAGAGTTTCCCGCAGGAAGCCCGGAGCTGACGCTTAAGCTTTACTCCATTGTCAGGCTTATGCTTCCGGATGCGCTTATCCCTTCTACCACTGCTCTGTCCACGCAGATGGCGGGAGGAAGGCTCGCTGGCATATTGGCGGGAGCCAACGTTATAATGCCCAACTTCTCGCCAATGGACAGGAGGGAAGACTACTCCATTTACGACGGCAAGCCCGCTGCGGACGGAGCGGAGACACTAGAAAAGATAAAAGAAGAGCTGGCCGCGGCCGGCTACTCGATAAACCCCGTCAGGGGAGACTATTTACAACACTGATATGTACAACCCAACATCATCTCACGCCGACGATTTCATTAATCACGACGAAATATTAGAGAGCATTGCAGAAGCCTCGCGCGAAAGCGGAAACCACGCCCGCGTCCTGGAAATCCTTGAAAAGGCTGCCAAATGCAAAGGCATCACCCATAGGGAAGCCGCTATCCTGATGGCCTGCAACGACCCTGAGATTGAAGAGCGCATCTATAACCTTGCCTCAGAGATCAAGCATAAGTTCTACGGTAACAGGATTGTGCTTTTTGCACCCCTTTACCTTTCCAACTACTGCGTAAACGGTTGCGTTTACTGCCCATACCACCTCAAGAACAAGACTATCCCCCGCAAGAAACTTACACAGGAGGAGATCGAGGCTGAGGTGCGCGCCCTCATACGCATAGGCCACAAGCGCCTTGCCGTAGAGTCCGGAGAGCATCCGGTTTACAACCCTCTTGAATATATCCTTGAGTCCATCAAGACCATATATTCCGTAAGGGAGGGAGGCAACTCCATAAGAAGGGTGAACGTTAACATTGCCGCTACGGACGTAGAGTCCTACCGCAAGCTTAAGGCAGCCGGCATTGGAACGTATATTCTCTTCCAGGAAACCTATAACAAGCAGCAGTACAAGGCCCTTCACCCCACCGGACCCAAGAGCGACTATGACTGGCATACAGAGGCAATGGACCGCGCCCAGGAAGGCGGCTGCGACGATGTTGGAATAGGTGTCCTCTTTGGACTGAACAACTATATGTACGAACTGGTGGGAATGCTTATGCACGCGGAGCACCTTGAGGCCCGCTTTGGCGTAGGCCCCCACACCATCAGCGTCCCTCGTATTTGCCCGGCCGAGGATATCTCTACCGAAGACTTCCCTGACGCCCTTCCGGATTCCATTTTCCGCAAGCTGGTGGCTGTGCTCCGCGTAGCGGTGCCTTACACCGGAATGATCATCTCCACAAGGGAGTCCGCAAGGATGAGGGAGCAGCTGCTGAACTGCGGCATTTCCCAGATCAGCGGCGGCTCACGCACCAGCGTGGGCGGCTATACCACAGTGGAAAGGCACGACGAGACGTCCCAGTTTGACGTCTCCGACACCCGTACGCTTGACGAGGTTGTGAGATGGCTCCTGCAGAACGACCATATCCCAAGTTTCTGCACCGCCTGCTACCGCGAGGGCCGTACCGGAGACCGCTTTATGAGCCTCTGCAAGAGCGGCAAGATAAGCCTCTGCTGCACGCCAAATGCACTTATGACCCTGAAAGAATATCTGATGGACTATGCTTCTCCTGAGACCAAGGCAGTGGGCGAGGCCCTCATAGCCAAGAGCATATTCGATATTCCTGAAGGCAGGACACGCGAGATCACCGAGCAGCGCCTCAAAGCCATCGAAGGTGGCGCAAGGGATTTCAGATTCTAGCATATGGAACGCCTCCACATTGCTTTCTTCGGGCCCACCAACAGCGGCAAGTCCACCCTGGTTAATGCAATCTGCGGCCAGGAGGTGTCGCTGGTGAGCCCCGTACCGGGAACCACCACGGATCCTGTCCGCAAGATTGCGGAACTGCCGGACCTTGGCCCCTGCGTGTTGATAGACACCGCGGGCATCGATGACAACGGCACCCTTGGTGCGGAAAGGCAGCGGCTCACCCGCGCGGTGATGGACGAGACGGATGTGGCCGTCCTGCTGGACAGCGAGTCCGCCGCAATGGCGGAACTGCAGTCCACGCTGGACGGCGCCGGCATCCCGTGCGTCCTCTACAAGCGCGGCCAGAGCATTGAATCTCTGCTGCAAAGGATTGCGGCCGTGGCGCCCAAGGAAGAGAGCAAATACCTTACAGGGAACCTGGTTGGCCCCGGCAACAATGTGCTTCTGGTGATGCCCCAGGACAAGGAGGCGCCAAAAGGCCGCCTGATACTGCCGCAGGTGCAGATTCTCAGGGAACTGCTTGACCGCGGCTGCGTGCCGCACTGCTGCACGCCGGATTCGCTCCAGGCGGCAATGGACAGCCTTGAAAACAAGCCGGACCTGGTAATCACTGATTCCCAGGTTTTCGGCCTGGTTAACAAGGCCATCCCCCAGGACTGGGCGCTCACTTCGTTCTCAGTGCTGCTTGCCGCGGCCAAGGGAGACCTGCGCGCTTTCGTTGCAGGCGCAAAGGCAATTGACGCGCTGCGCCCCGGCGCCCGCGTCCTCATTGCCGAGGCCTGCACTCACGTGCCTGATACAGAGGACATTGGCCGCGTGAAAATCCCCGCCCTCCTCCGTAAACGGACAGGGGAGCTGGACGTGGACATTGCCGCCGGGAACAATTTCCCGGAGGACCTGTCCCCGTACAGCCTCATCATCCATTGCGGAGCGTGCGTGGCAAATGCCCGCCTTGTGCGCTCGCGCATAAGAAAAGCCGCAGCGGCGGGCGTCCCCATTACCAACTACGGCCTTGCAATAGCTTACCTGCAGGGCATCCTGCCCCGCATTTCACTGCCTTAGACAAGCGCTAAGCGTCTATGTTCTCGTGAATCAGTTCCGTCAGGCTCTTGATTATCTCATAGTCGTTGAGGTTCATTCCCTCGAACACCTCCTTGACATCTGCCGTGCTCAGCTCAAAGGTGTCATCGTCCGTTATGTAACGGATGATGAAATTGATATCCTGGTACTGGCAGATGAAGTTTGCAAAGCATCCTGACAGGTCTCCCTTGGGCTGCAGGTCTATGTGCGAGCGCTGGTAGGAAGCATAGATCTCCGTCCCTTCGCCCACTTTTGACTTGAGGTAGAAATTGCCGTTGCACATCTGGGAATGGAACTTCAGCAGCGCTATGCCCATTCCAATCTTGCGTTCCTTGCGGCAGGAATAGAAGCGGTCGTTTATGGCAGCTATCATATCCTCCGGCATTCCGCACCCATTGTCTATGATCTTTATGGAGAGCAGGTCGCGCTTTACGCTGTCTTCCATCTCAATGGTTATCTGGGTTGCACCCGCACGGATGGAATTGTGCGTTATGTCAATAATGTGAAGGTCAAGACTTTTCATATTACAGGATTACAGGCTCTCCCGGGCGGAGGGCTTCCTTGAAATTGTCAAAACTGAAAGAAGGCATCTCCAGCACGCTGTATATCTTGCCGATGTCTTCTACATAATGGGCGTCGCTGCTCTGGATGAAGTTGAAGTCACTGAACCAGGGGCAGTCCTCCAGGAACTTGTAATTGTTCCGCTTGCAATAGTAGCTTAGTTCCATTGCGTGGAACTTGAGCTTGTCAGGGACGAATCCCAACTGGGATGAAAGGCTGAAGGTAGGTCTGTCTATGTGCGCAGGGATGAATATGCCGCCCATCTCATACACCTTCTGCTGGAGTTCCAGCATAGGAAGGTCCAGGGCGTTTATCAGCAGGTGGGGCACTTCGTCCAGGACGTTCTCGTCCTCGTCAACCACAAACTGGTATCCGAACTTGTCCACGTCGTTCTCAAAGAAGATGACGCGCGAGTCCAGAAATGCCTGGAATTCAGCCAGCTTTTCCACCGTGGGCATAAAGCAGACGCAATGGACCTCTTCCTTTGTGGTCACCTCCGCACCCATCATCACGTGCAGGCCCACTTTCTCTCCAAGCCGCTGTGCAACCGCGGCGTTCAGGGTGGAGTTATGGTCTGTCAGGCCAATAATGTCAAGCCCGCGCTCCTTAGCCGTCGATACAATGACGGAGGGGCTCATCTCGATGTCGCCGCAGGGGGACAGCACCGAGTGGATGTGCATATCGGCCTTGAATTTCACGGGAGTCTACTTGAGAATTTCGTAGAGCTTTCCGCAGACTTGGAATGTGGGCTCCTGGCTTACAAGGATGCAGATGTCCTCGTCCTTGGCGTGATCCAGCATATCCTGGTCAGGCACGCCGCCACGAACTATGATCACTGCGGGAAGGTCCCTCAGGGAAGCGATTGCAGTAACGTTCTTGTGGGTCTGCATTGTTACCCATACCTGTCCGCTGCGGGCATTGCCCATAACGTCGCTGAGAAGGTCCGATGCGTACGCACCGTTTACTTCCGCATCCAGGTTGGCCTCGTTGAGGCACTCGAGCTGGAGTTTTTCAATGATATCCTTTACTGTCATATTGGTTATTCTGTTTTGTCGTTATTGATTGTCTTGGTTTTGATGCGGTCTCCCCAGATATTGCGGATAGCATCTTCAGAGGCCTGTGTGTGGCGGTTGATGAACATACAGGAGCTGATGTCGGCTTCTCCGCGCACTATGTCCTCCGCAAGGGCGGCGCAGGAAGGCGCGCCGCAGGCGGAGCAGTTCACGCCTGGAAGGGCCTTCTCAATCTTTTTCATCCTCTCGGCCATCTTGATGGCTTCTGAGAAGTTGTCGTCCAGTTTGTAGATGGAGTGGGGGGTGATCTCGTCAATCTCCATCATCCCGTCTATCCATTTGCAGAACTCCGGATTGTTGTAGCGGGTGTAACGGTTCAGGGGGCGGTCCGGTTTGTCCAGAACGCGGGCACGGTCTTCCAGCCTCTTGCGGGCTACAAAGCGGTTGTTGGTGGCAAGGACGCCTCCGACACAGCCCTGGTCACACATACGCATCTCCACAAGTCCTTGGGCGTCAATGGCTTCGTCCTCAAGCCTCTCAAGGAAATTCAGTACGTTCTGAAGGCCGTCTACCGCATAATGCGAGCCGTTGAACAGGGAGGCTTCTCCTCCCGGAAGGGGCCATAGAACATCCCTGGAAGTGAGGGAGTGGTTGATGGCCTCCGCGTCTTTCTTTGACTCGCGAAGCATCAGCTGTACCTTGTTGTACAGGAAGTCCATATTGATGACGCCGGTGATGCGGGTCTCCTTGTTGCTGACTGGATATTTGACAGCGGCTATCTTAGCCGCGCACGGGGTTACGTAGAAGACTCCTATGTCCTCTCGGTCAGCCCCTTCGTCCATCAGGCGGTTTGTCATTATGTGGGCTGCCAGCTCAAACGGTGCCCTGATCTTGATAATGTTGTCCACCAGAGATGGGAATCTCACCTGGATGAGACGTATCACGGCCGGGCAATACGGAGAAATGAACGTTTGGATCTCAGGGTGCTTGGCTATGTACTTGTTGTAGAGTTCCACAATGTATTCAACCTCGTGCTCAACCTCGTAGATATGGGTGAATCCCAGTTTCTTGAGGCAGGCGTAGATTTCCCTGGTCTTGAACTTTTCCTCGAACTGGCCAATGAAAGTGGTAGGTACAAGGCATACCCTATATTTATAGTTATGTATCAGGGCAAAGTCATCCTGCTGGATATAGATGGCCTTGTGCGGACATACTTTCATACAGTTTCCGCAGTCCACGCATTTGTTGTCGTTCATCTCAGCTTTGCCGCCACGTATGCGGATGGCTCCGGTAGGGCACGAGCGCATACAGGTGGTGCAGCCCAGGCATCGGTTCTTGTCAACCTTGAGTGAATGACCAAAGAAGGTCTCTTGTGCAGCCATAGTTTAGGCAAAAAATACTGTCATTGTTACTGTGGTTCCGACTCCCACTGTGGATTCAATTTTAAGGTCGTCGGTATTCTTCTTGATGTTTGGCAGGCCCATACCGGCGCCGTAACCCATCTCGCGAACTTCAGCGGATGCGGTTGACCAGCCTTCCTGCATAGCGAGGTCAAGATTGGGAATGCCGGGGCCGGAGTCGGCCACCACCATCACAATCTTCTCGTCATCGATGTCAACGTCAATGGTTCCGCCATAAGCGTGGGCGATGGCGTTGATCTCCGCCTCGAAAAGCGCAACTACGGTGCGCTTGATGTTGGCGGGAGCCACGCCCAGGTGCTTCAGGGTGCGCTTGACGCTGCTGGATGCCTGCCCGGCATCGGTAAAATTACCGCGCTCTATTTCAAATGTATAATGCATTATCAATAAAGTGGTTTAATTCCGGCTTGATACAAAATGCCGCTGATTTTGAAAATACTGAATTTGGACTTGATCAATGTGATGTCCAGGTCCTGGGCCAGTTCAAGCATATCCTCGTCAGGCTGCTTGTCACGCCCGATAACCACTACGCGCAGGTCAGCCATTTCGCTGGTACGCATAGTCTGGTTGTTGCAAAGTCCGGTGATGAGGACGGTCTCATCCATTGAGAAACGGAGGACGTCGCTCATCAGGTCAGAGGCAAAGGCCTTTTCCACATCATAGGTATCGTCGGCAGGTGCGCCAACGATCTCGCCGTCTACAAGTCTTGCAATTTCCTTTATAGTCATTTTTATGCTGTAATTAGATTCGGGCCGGCTTTGACAGAAACCGGCCCGAAGCGTTATTGGAAGTATGTCTTAGTCAGCGTACTCGGCAAGGATGCTCTTAACCTGCTCGGGAACGAGACGTCCGTAGGTCTTGCCGTTGATGGTCATAACCGGAGCCAGACCGCAGGCGCCCACGCAGCGCAGTACGTCCAGGGAGAACTTGCCGTCGTCTGTAACGCCGCCTTCGGAGATCTTGAGCTCGCTCTTGAGAGCGTCCAGGATCTTCTCAGCGCCCTTTACGTAGCAGGCAGTTCCGAGGCATACGGAGATAGCGTATTTTCCCTTAGGCTTCATTGTGAAGAAGCTGTAGAAGGATACAACGCCGTACACTTTTCCTACAGGGATTCCGAGGCAGTCTGCCACAACCTGCTGGACTTCCTCAGGAAGATAGCCAAAGTGCTCCTGAGTCTTGTGCAGCACATTGATCAGCTCACCCGGGTTGTTGTTGAAAGAAGCGCAAATCTCCTTGATCTTAAGGTAATTGGCTTCACTGATTTTTATCTTGGGTCCACACATGGTTCAATTATTTTTCAAGGTCAAACTGTTTTTTCTTGTCGAAGTAGTGAGTGTGAAGCAGGTGATGTGCTTTCTCTGAGCCGGGCTCTCCGTAGAACTCCTTGTAGATAGAGATGATCTCAGGATTCTCGTGAGACTTGCGCAGAGGCATATCCCTGTCAGCCTTGTAGATGGCAGCGTGACGTGCCCTGATGATGGAAGCGTCTCCGTGGTGGAAAGGCTGTCCGGCGCCGTCGATACATCCGCCAGGGCAGGCCATTACCTCTACGAAGTGATAAGGGCAGTTGCCGGCCTTTATCTGCTCCATAATCATACGTGCGTTCTTGAGTCCGTAAACTACGGCTACCTTCAGGTCGATCACTCCCGGGATAGGAATGGTGGCCTCACGTACGCCTTCCAGACCGCGGACTTCCTCGAAGTCAACCTTTGGAAGGGTCTGTCCGGTAAGGATCTCGGCAGCTGTACGGAGAGCAGCCTCCATAACGCCACCGGTTGCGCCGAAGATTACGGCTGCACCTGTAGACTCGCCAAGAGGAGAGTCGAACTTGGCCTCAGGAAGGTTGTTGAAGTCAATGTTGCACATCTTGATGAGGCGTGCAAGCTCGCGGGTGGTGATTGAGTAATCAACGTCAGGGTTGCCGTTGGCTCCCAGTTCCTCACGCTCGCACTCGTACTTCTTGGCAACGCAAGGCATTACTGATACGGAGATGAGTTTCTCGCGAGGAATGCCGATCTTGTCTGCGAAGTATGTCTTAACCGTTGCTCCGAACATACCCTGAGGGGACTTGGCCGTTGAAGGATATTCGCGGAGTTCAGGATAGAACTTCTCGTAGAAGTTGACCCAAGCAGGGCAGCAGGAAGTCATAATAGGAATCTTGACGTTCTTGTCGCCTGACAGGAAGGCCTTGAAGCGGCCGATGGCCTCTGTGCCCTCTTCCATAATGGTGAGGTCAGCTGACCAGTCAGTGTCAAATACATAGTCGAAGCCGATAGCCTTGAGGGCAGCGGCGATCTTTCCGGTAACGATGCTTCCGGCAGGCATTCCAAACTCCTCGCCAAGGGCGACGCGCACTGCAGGTGCAACCTGTACGGCGGTCTTGACATCAGGGTTGGCAATGTCACGCAGAACCTTTCCTGTGTGGTCAACCTCTGAGAGGGCGCCTACAGGGCAGACAGCGATACACTGGCCGCAGAATACGCAGTTGGTCTCGATGAGATTCTTGCCGAAGGCAGGGGCAACCACTGCAGGGAAGCCTCTTTCAACAGCTCCAATTGCGCCTACGCTCTGGTATTCGTGGCATACGGATTCGCAGCGGCGGCACATAATACACTTGTTGGCGTCGCGTACGATGGACGGTGAAAGCTCGATGGGGTATTCTGACTGCTCGCCCTTGTAAGGGATCTCGCGGATGCCCATATCGGCGGCAAGGGACTGAAGTTCGCACTTGCCGTTCTTGGGGCACTGGAGACAGTCGTTGGGGTGGTCGCTGAGCATAAGCTCAAGGACGGTCTTGCGTGCGTTGATGGCGCGAGGAGAGTTGGTCTTTACAACCATATCCTGCATACACTCTGTGATACAGGCCGGAGCAAGGTTCCTGCGGCCTGCAACCTCAACTACGCAGATACGGCATCCGCCCGGATGGTTCTTGAGGGCGAGGCCTTCGAGTTCGAAATTACAGAGGGTAGGAATCTTGATACCCATCTGCTCGGCAGCTTTCAAGATAGTAGTACCTTTTGGTACTTCTACTGCTCTGTTGTCTATAGTCAATTTGATAGTATCCATATATTATTCCTCCCTTATTTAATGCTGATAGCTCCAAAGCGGCACTTCTCGTAGCAGGTACCGCACTTGATACACTTGTCCTGATCGATTGTGTGAGGGTTCTTGAGGGTTCCGGTGATGGCACCAACGGGGCAAGCCCTTGCACAAGCGGTGCATCCTTTACACTTCTCAGGATCGATGTAGTACTTCTTGAGGGCCTTGCACTGGCCGGCACGGCACTTCTTCTCGGTTACGTGCTCCACGTACTCGTCCCAGAAGTTGTTGATTGTGGAGAGCACCGGGTTAGGTGAGGTCTGTCCAAGTCCGCAGAGGGCGGTGTCCTTGATGACGTTGGAGAGGTTCTTGAGTTCGTCAAGATCCTGCATTGTGCCCTTGCCGTCGGTGATCTTGGTAAGGATCTCAAGGAGACGCTTGTTACCTACGCGGCACGGGGTGCACTTACCGCAGGACTCGTCAACGGTGAATCCAAGGTAGAACTTGGCGATGGCAACCATACAGTCGTCCTCGTCCATTACGATCATACCGCCGGATCCCATCATTGAACCTGCAGCTACAAGGCTGTCGTAGTCGATAGGGGTGTCGAGGTGCTTTTCAGTAAGGCATCCGCCGGAAGGTCCTCCGGTCTGTACGGCCTTGAACTTCTTGCCTCCCCTGATTCCGCCGCCAATCTCGTAGATGATCTCACGCAGGGTGATTCCCATAGGAACCTCGATAAGTCCCACGTTGTTGATCTTTCCTGCGAGGGCGAATACCTTTGTACCCTTTGACTTCTCTGTTCCGATGCTTGAGAACCAGTCAGCGCCCTTGTTGATGATTACAGGGATGTTGGCGTAAGTCTCAACGTTGTTCACGTTGGTAGGCTTCTCAAGATAACCGGACTGTGCCGGGAACGGTGGTTTGAATGTAGGCTCACCGCGCTTTCCTTCCATTGAGTGGATGAGGGCGGTCTCCTCTCCGCAGACGAATGCGCCTGCGCCGTAGCGGAGCTCGATCTCGAAGTCGAATCCGGTGCCCAGGATGTCCTTGCCAAGAAGGCCGTATTCCTCAGCCTGCTTGATGGCTACCTGGAGGCGGTGGATTGCCAGAGGATACTCTGCACGGATATAGATAAGTCCCTTGCTTGCACCGATGCAATAACCGCAGATGGCCATTGCCTCAAGGATTGAGTGAGGGTCTCCCTCAAGGAGTGAACGGTCCATAAATGCACCCGGGTCACCCTCGTCGGCGTTGCAGACAACGTATTTCTGCTCGCCTACGCGGCTCTTGGAAGCGATCTCCCACTTGAGTCCCGTGGGGAAGCCGGCGCCGCCGCGTCCGCGGAGACCTGACTTCTTGATCTCTTCGATAACCTGTGCAGGGGTCATTTCAGTAAGACACTTTCCGAGGGCTGCGTAGCCGTCGCGTGCGATTGACTCCTCGATGTTCTCAGGATCGATGAAACCGCAGTTGCGGAGGGCGATACGGAGCTGCTTCTTGTAGAACTCCATATGCTTGGAGTCAGATACGCTCTGGTTGGTGTCAGGGGCTACATAGAGGAGGCGCTGTACTTTACGTCCCTTGATGATGTGCTCCTCGATGATTTCCTTTGCATCAGAGGGCTGAACCCTTGTGTAGAAAGTATTGTCAGGAATGATCTTGACGATAGGACCTCTTTCGCAGAATCCGAAGCAGCCGGTAACGACTACCTTGGCGAAATCGGTCAGGTCGTGAGCCACGAGTTCCTTGTTGAGTTCGGTAACGACCTCGTGACTGGCGGATGCGGAGCAACCTGTACCACCGCAAACCAAAATATGCATTTTAACTGCCATGTTCGCTTTCTTTGGTGGTTAGATTGATCTGTAATTTGCCGGCAGGATTCCCTCGATCAGCTCACCGCCAATGATGTACTTCTCGATGATTTCCTTTGCACGTGGGATTTTAACGTCGCCGAAAACGACGGGGTCTTTTCCGGGGATGGTGACCTCTACCGTAGGCTCAGCATAGCTGTAGCCCATATCGCCAACCTGCATTACCAGAGCTTTGATCTGGCGTTTGTCAAGTTCGGTGATCAGATAGTTCATGGTCTCCTTAGCACCCGAGGCAATACCGCTTGTGGCCATTCCGACCTTGATCTGGATGATAGCTTCGGTGGAGTCTGCTTTTTCACGCATAGACATCCTGCTCTGCATACCTTCTTTGACCTTGCGGAGTTCCGCGAGATTCTTAATTTTGTTCATGGGTTTCCTCCAATGTTTTGAGATAAAAATTATAAATATTGATTGTTGTTGTTTGCGGTTAATGAGCGCACTTTTCAATAAGTCCCCAAAGATACGGAAATCCTTTTAAAGAGCAAAGTAAATAGCCATATATTATTATTTGTATTAATTGATTAATTTTACAGCAGAAATAGATTTTTGATTATGAAAAAATTGTTTTTTGCTATGCTTGCAGTTATGGCTCTCGCTTCCTGCGCAGGCAAGGGAGCGGCCCCAAAATCTATCGTTGTCTATTATTCTCAGCTTAATTCCACCAAGGCGGTGGCGGAGCAGATCGCCACTAAGATGGACATCCCGATAGTCTCCATAGAACCAGTGGTTCCGTATGACGATGACTTCAACGCCACCATCCAGCGCGGCCAGAAGGAAATGGCCGGCGAACTCCCTGAGATAAAGCCACTTAACGTTAAGATGGAAGACTATGACGTCATATTCCTTGGATATCCTATCTGGTTTGGAACATACGCTACGCCAATGATGACGTTCCTTAAGAACGCCAACCTTGCCGGCAAGAAGATAGTGCCGTTCTGCACCTTTGGAAGCGGTGGCCTCAACACCAGCGTAAACGACCTCAAGAAGGCCCTTCCGGACAGCGAAATCCTTCCGGGTTACGGCGTAAGGGCCGCCCGTCTGGACGCCATCCCTTCCGAAGTTGACTACTTCCTCAAGGCCAACGGATTCCTTGGCGGAGACTTCACCCCGCTTCCGGACTTCTCCGCACAGGCACCTGCAACCGAGGAGCAGAAAGCCCTCTTCCACGCCGCCGTTGACAGCTACGGAATGATCAGGGCGGAAGCCGAGTCCGCCGGCGTACGCGACATCCCCGGTGGAAAGGAATACCTCTTCACCGCCCGCGAGGCTATGGGCGGCACCATCCAGGTCTATGTGGTTGATCCGGACAACGGAGACCCCGTCTTCACCCAGGTGATCAGATAAAATCCGTGCGGAGTAGTTTTCCAGTCCTTTTGTGTGTATTCCTGGCTGTCGGTTGCGGCAAGCCTGCGGAGCCGCAGACGCCTACCCCTCCGGAGGTATCGACAGACTCAGTGTCGGTCACTGCTTCGGAAGAGATATGGCTCGAAGGACAGATATCACTGGAACTTACTGACATTTATACGGAATTAGTCTCAAATCCTGCTATACAGTATAAACATACTTTAGGAACACGTGGAGATTACGTTTTCCGTGTTGGGGAATTGTCCTTGCACCACACTTTCGATATTGATCCCCATCAGTTTTTCATTCCAGCATGGAAGGCAGTAAAGGCAACAGAGCTTCCCATTATAGAGGAGGAGATTGATGACGGGCTAATCCGTTTCGGGGCCAACGGGTTCGATAACTTCCGCTTTCCTGATTTCCATATGCCTGAAGGCACCACTTTCAGATATGCAAGAGCATCCGGTGCTGCACGGGTCCACCTATCTTTCAATGAAGATTTTCCCATAGATACGCTCTCTGTTTACTATTTCTATATCCGTACAGGTGGATTGACATATTACGTAGACGCTGTATTCCAGCATTATGGCGGGTCAGTGAACGAAATCCATGTTACTCCCGACTCTTCTTTTGAACTGACAAGGGAGGGTTTGGACTTTGTGGTTACGTTCAATAATATAGTGATAAGTGAGGATGATCCATATCCCTGGAAACTATACTTCGAAAAGGATGGGGACAGACTGGATTTGGTGAGTGATATGGAGTATTCTGTGTCCGTATGTTTTGACAAGTCCAAATTGTCGCCCGGTATGGAAGTCAAGGATCTTCCTCCCCTGGAATTCAGCGCGTCACTGGATGTAGACAAGATTGATTTTACCCACATTAACGCAGATATCAACAAGTCCTTTTCTCCGGATACCGTTACACTTACAGGTACTGTTCCGCCGTGGCCTGAGTTCCTCAAAACCGAGGGGACAGATATCGTGTTCGACCAGCCTTATTTTATTCTCAGGAGCAAAAGGGCCCCTGCCTTTATCATGCCTTGGGATTATGAGGCTTTTACAGACTGCGGAACAGCAAACAAGGTATCCTTGGATTCAAGATGGGACTGGGAGAGGGAATGCTACGATGACAACAGTGCTTCCCACGCTCCATGGGCATTCGACAGATTGTTCAGGACTCCTCTTCCGGAGACATTCGGGTTTAACTTCCTTCCGCTACCCGCGGACCATATGTTATGGGAAGAAGGCCAGAATATGGATATGTCCTTCAGCGCAGAATGGTTTGTGCCATTCTCGATAACCGGCGATATTTCCAGCCCACCGGTTAATACAAAGCCGTTTTATTTGTCCGGGAAAACCCTCTCGGTGGGTAAGGGCAATCATAAACTCCACTTTAACGTCGAGACATCCCTGCCCTTCTCCTGTGAAGTGGTTCCGGAACTCTCATTAAATGGAGGAGATCCAATTGAGTTATCTGAGTTTAAGACCAAAGTATCAAGAGGGGGTCTCAAAACATTTGAAATCCCCTTCAGTACAGATATTGACGATTGGACGCTGGAATTATATCTCCAGGTAACACCTAAGGAAATCAGTGCGCCATTCCGGAACTCCTCGATAGTGATCAAGGATATCGCATTGATTACTAATACCAAGTAACCTGTCAAATTCCCCGTCGTCCAATTATGCGGCGACGGCTAGAAACCGGGGAAGCGGTAGATGACGGTGTGGTGATATGTCTCTCCCGGGCGCAGGATAGCTGAATTGCCGGGGAATGTCGGATGGTTGGGGGTATCAGGATACAATTGGGACTCCATTGCGAATGCCACGCGGTTGCCGGTGAAGAACTGGAGGCCGGGCTGGTTGCTGAATACTTCAAGCAACCTTCCGGAGGCCGGAGAGTAAACGTAAGCTACAAGGTCCAGTTCGCCTGCCTTGGTATGGTTCAGGCAGAAGTTCTGGTCATAGCTGCGAACCATTCCTTCCGGGACGGCAGGAGCCGGAGTGCCGGGAGCAGGGCGACCTGCGGGAGTCGCAACCTGGCGTTGGCTGAGCAGCACGGGCTTGCGGAAATCGAATGCGGTGCCACCCACCGGCAGGATCTTGCCGGTAGGGATGAGGGAGTTGTCAACTTCCGTTACGGCATCGGCATAGATGCAGAATACGTGGTCAAGGACATTCTCTGCCGGGAATCCGTTAAGGTTGAAATAAACGTGATGGGACAGGTTGCAGACGGTGGGCTTGTCCGTGGTGGCGGAGTACTCGATCTTTACGCTGTCGTCATCGGTCACGGTAAAGGTAAGGAAGGTCTTGAGGGTTCCGGGGAATCCGTCAAGTCCGTCCTCAAGGACGCAGCTCATTACAACGGAGTTGTCAGTTACCTTCTCTACATCCCATACGGTATGGTCAAAGCCTTTGGTTCCTCCGTGAAGGGTGTGCTGGCCGTTGTTCTTGGTTACCTCGTACTTCTTGCCGTCAATGGTGAACGATGCGTTTCCAATGCGGTTGGCGTAGCGTCCGAGCGCGGCTCCCACGGGGTTGCGGCTGAATCCCTGATATTGCTGGATATTGTCATTGTGTCCCACTACGTTGGTGTAGTTGCCGTTTCTGTCAGGGGTGTAGATACCCACAATGTAGCCGGCCAGGTTGGTGACCTGGGCGGTTACCCTGCCATTGGTGATAGTATAGAGAGATACTTTTTTCCCGTCAATTTCCGTTTCAAAGTCAGATTTGTCCAGGAGCGCGGGAGCTTTGGTCTGGGCGCTTGCAAAGATGCTGCAGAACAGTGCCAATAGAAGTCCTAACTTTTTCATATTTGATATATGGTTTAGATTACAAATTTAAACATTTTTTATTTTGCCACGGCAGGCAGTCCGGGACAACCGTCAGCGGAAACGGTGCGAATGGCAAAATAGTAGTTGTCCTTGCTCAAAGGGCAGTAGAATTCCGGTTTGTCGGAAGCGGGAACGGTGTCTGAAAGGCCCAAGGGCAGGGCAGGGAGCCATTGGGACTGGTCCGTTTCACGGCAGAGGACCTGGTAAGTCACTGAAAGGTCAGGCCTGCCGTTTCTGTCAAGGACAGGGTCCCAGGTCAGCCTGGTGTTGTTGTCCAGTTCCGTTGCATTTGCAATCCTGACGCCTGTGGGGCAGGCAGGTGCATTGGCCAGGCTCAGCACGGAGGCAATGTTTATGCGTATGTTGCGAACCAGGTAATCAAAGTCCATATATGAGGGAAGGTCGCCGTAGTCTACGCCTCCTTCTGTGCGGACGTCCTGATGGGTCCTTTCATAGTCTTCGCAGTACTCGCAGACGCGCACGGCGGTGAATCCTTCCCTCAGGAAGGAAGAGTGGTCGCCGCCGCGGCGGTATCGGTCCGTCCTGTAGTTCAGGATGACTTCCTGCTCAGGTACGTAGATGGAGGCCATTTCTTTGATATAGCGGGCGAGCTGGCGGGAGTCTGTGTCCTCGCCGCTGTTGCTTTCAGAAAAGACGCGGACCTTGTGGTCTTCACGCAGTTCCGTCCCGCTTGCCCTGGTGTTGCCTATCATATCGTTGCTGAGGACGGCCTGCACCGGCCATCCCTGGGCTTTGGCCAGGGTGGCAAAGTGGCGGGATCCGTCAAGGCCCTGCTCTTCGCCGGAGACAAAAAGGCATTTAACAGTTTGCTCCAGGGGGATTTGGGACAGGATTCGGACAGTCTCCAGCAGGCAGGCGACGCCGCTGCCGTCGTCATCGGCTCCGGGCGCGAATGCAGTGGAGTCCATCACGTCAATGACACGGGTGTCAACGTGCGCTACCAGAAGGATTTCCCTTTCCGCTTTGGTTCCCGGCAAGGTAACCATCAGTTCCGGGACGTCTGTTATACGGTCATATCTGCCGCCGTTCTCTCCCACGGTATAGAATATCTTTTCCACTACGGGGCGCGGGCGGTCGGGGTTTGCGGTGACAGCCCAGCGCCTGCACTTTTCGGCAAGGAAATCTATGGCTGCGCCCAGTCCCTTGGCGGGGTCGCGCTGGGTGCTTAGCGTGTGACGGGTGTGGAAAGAAACCAGTTCGTCTATATACACTTTGACGCTGTCAATGCTTACGTCTGCTACTGCGGCGGCAATTTGCGGATTGCCCTGAACAGCCACCGGGTCCCCGCAGGACAATGCCAGGAACAGGGTGGCGGATGCCGCCAGAAATGTAAGGAGCCTTTTCATTCTGTCTGTATTCAATTACCATTGCAAAATAGTGAAAATAGCCTAATTATGAGGGCAGGAAAGGCTACAAATTCTTTTATCTTTGTAAAAAAGGAATAATCAATATGAAACGGCTCCTGATCTTAGCCTTGCTGCCGGTTTTTCTTCTGGCTGCAACATCTGTCGCCCAAGGGCGTGAAGTGCGTTCTTTCAACGACTCCTGGAACTTTTCTCCAACCCGCCAGGTGCGCGCGGGCGGTTTCGGGCGCGGCGGCGCCGCCGGCCAGACCGTGAACCTTCCGCATACTTGGAACGCTGAAGACTTTATGAGTGACGGCGGCTACCGCCGCGGCTATGGCACCTATTCCAAGCAATGGGAGGCCCCGGCAGACCTTGCGGGCAAGCGGGTGTTCCTCAAGTTCGAAGGAGCCGGCTCAATGGCAACCGTCCTGGTGGGAGGAAAGATAGTGGGAGAGCATCGCGGCCCTTACAACAGTTTCGCCTTTGAAATAACGGATTACCTGCAGCCCGGCGCCGCCAATTCCGTAACCGTGATTTGCAACAACGAGCAGACTTTTGACATAGCCCCACAGGGCGGAGATTTCAACCTGTACGGTGGTCTCTATCGCGATGTATGGATGATAATTACCGATTCCGCCTGCATTTCTCCGCTTTACTTTGGCTCCAACGGGGTGCTTGTCCACCAGACGCTGGTCAACGAACAGCGCGCTGAGATCAATGCGGAGGTACACCTGTCTTCCAAGGACGGGCTGGACGGCTGCGAGGTAGAGTTCTGCCTTGAAGATGCCGCAGGCCGGGTCGTAGCCCGGCGCAGCACTGACATCTTCAACGGCAGCCTGGCAAGCATACCGCTCAGCATAGACAACCCTCACCTCTGGAACGGGCGTCAGGATCCATACCTTTACAAGGCCGTGACCATCCTCCGCAGGAACGGACAGGAGATTGACAGGGTTGAGGAGCAGATAGGTTTCCGCTATTTCTGGGTTGACAAGGACAAGGGTTTCTTCCTGAACGGAAAGCATCTCAAATTGCACGGCGTCTGCCGCCACCAGGACTGGGGCGATATGGCCGTCGCAATTGGGACGGAGCAGCACCTTGCTGACTATGCCCTGTTTGACGAGATTGGCGCCAATGCCCTGCGCCTTGCGCACTATCCTCAGGCCAAGTTTATGTTCCAGGAGGCTGACCGCCGCGGCTACGTTGTATGGGAAGAAATCCCCTTCGTGGGAAGTTACGTAGATGCCCCCGCATTTGACGACAACCTTCGCCTGCAGTTGCAGGAGATGATAATCCAGAATTACAATCACCCTTCCATAATGTTCTGGGGCCTTTTCAATGAGATTCACGAGCCCATTGACGCAATCATTGCAGAACTCAACGATCTCTCTCACAGCCTTGATCCCGGACGCCTGACAGTGGCCGCCACGGACCGCGACGCCAGTTTTGTCAGCATCCCGGATGCCATAGGCTGGAACAAATATTACGGTTGGTATTATGACACTGTAGGAGACTTCGGGCCTTTTCTGGACAATTGGCACGCCACCTTCCCGCTGGCCCGCATAGGCGTGAGCGAATACGGCGGTGGCGGCAGCATCCAGATGCACGTTTCAAAATACGGTCCCCAGGATGAAAAGGATGTCAGGAGCACTTCCCGCGCCCGTATGCACCCGGAGGAGAAGCAGACATATATACATATGGGAGACTGGAAAGCCATAGCGGAGCGTGATTTCGTATGGGGCTCCTTCGTATGGAATATGTTCGATTTCGCCTCATCTATGCGCCAGGAGGGCGATACCAACAACCAGAACGACAAGGGCCTTGTAACCCGGGACCGCAGCCAGAAAAAGGATGCCTTCTACTTCTACAGGGCTAATTGGAACAAATCCCTGTCCACCGTCCATCTTTGTTCAAAGCGCTATACGCAAAGGGAAGAAGACACTACGGACATAATTGTCTTCACCACGGCGCCATCGGCCAGACTATATATAAATGGCAGGCTCGTGGGCAGCGCACGCCCTGACGCGTACGCTACCGTACGCTGGGACGGCGTGCGCCTGGCCAAAGGCGAAAACCGCGTAGAAGTCCGCACCCCGCAGGGAAACGACTCTGCCGTCTGGTTTGTCAAATAATGGCGGTATCCCAAAAGAAACAAAGATTTCAGCCCTTCATTTTAAACCTTTTTAAAAAGGATTTGTCATATATATGTCCGGAGATTGATTCTCCGGGCATTTGTTTGACAATTAATAAACACACATTACTATGAAGAAGAGCATAATGATTATCGCATTGGCATTGGTTCCTTTCCTGATGCACGCGCAGATGCCAATGGGAATGCCTATGGGTATGCCAAT
>JAEEGK010004310.1_pt1 | contig 35035 bp, 33 predicted proteins | sample 8958771 | NCBI WGS metagenome assembly JAEEGK01 (sample SAMN16246547, study PRJNA631951) | gut metagenome | biome: gut microbiome; feature: rumen; material: SC-attached | host: Bos | place: Iran: Karaj | collected 2018-10 | reverse complement strand
CTTCATGCTCATAGTCGAATACGCTCGACATGTAGCTGTTCATCACGATGTTGTACTTGGCTTCGAGGTCCAAAGGCTTGCCGTCTTCCAAGGTCACTTCGATGTCGGTCATTTGGCCTTCATCATCTACCTTATAAGAATAGGAGCAGCCAGAACAGTAGATGGGGCCACCGTCGGTGACGAAGCACGACTTCATCAAGTTGATGATTTCCTGACCGCTGAGTGTGAAGGCAATGATTTCGTTGTCGAAGGGGTCAAGGGCGAAGATGTCCTTCAGCGTCACGGGGCGTGCCGAGAGTGTGTCGAAACGCACGCCGCCAGGATTCTGGAAGCCCATATCGGAACCTGTGGTGTAACGGATGGCATCGGTCATCAGGCAACCTAATGACTCGTTTTTGTCGATAGGCGTGGTGTTGGTGGCGACTACGGTGCGGAAGTGTTCGTTGCTGTTGTATTTGTCGACCATGGCCTGCACCTCGGCATTGCGCTTTGGGAACTCCTTGATGGAGAGCAGCTGCATGTCCTTGTCGACGATTTTGCCGTCGCGGAAGGTGAAAGTGCTCAAGGTCACGAATTTCACCTTGGCTTCAGCTTGGGTCACCATTACATTGCCCGACATTTGCTTTTCGGCTACGCGGGTATGGCTGTGTCCACCGAAGATGGCATCGAGTTGGGGGAACTGTGCAGCGGTTTCCATGTCCTCTTCAAAACCGCAATGCGAGAGGAGGAACACGGCATTACAATCTTTGAGTTCATTGATGTTTTGTTGCAACACTTCGGTGAGGGGAACGAAATGTGAACCGTCCGCATTCTTCGGGTGGAAGTCGGGCAGACCGTTCTCGCCCAATTGGATACCTCCGATGACGCCGATCTTCAAGCCATTGCGCTCGAAAATCTCGTAAGGTTTCACGTTGGGCATCTGCAAGGTGTCGTCAAAGGTGACGTTGGCACAGACGAAGGGGAAATTAGCCCAGCCCAACACATTACGAAGGGCTATCGGGCCGCCATCCCACTCGTGGTTGCCGAAGGTCGACAGGTCGAAACCCACGGTGTTCATCAGCTCATACATGGGTTTGGCAGGCTCGGTATAGCGGTCGTTGATGGGATTACCCGATCGGTTGTCGCCCGCGCTGAAAAGCAGCAGGTCTGGATGAACACTTCGAAGGCTGTCGATTAGTGCAGCCATCTTCGGGAAATTGTCGATGTTGGCATGCATGTCGTTGGTGGAAACGATGTAGAGTTTCTGCTCCTTAGGCTCACAGGCCGAAAGGAAAAGCATGGCGACGAAGGCCGCCAGCATGAGTTTACCGACTTTCTTCATAACACTCAGAATTTAACGTAGATTTTCGAATTGGCGCGCAACGAGCCATCGAGACCGATGATGTTACCGTAGGCGTCTTTCACTTCGATGCCTTCAAGGTTGAGAGGCAGGTTGTTCGCGCGGCAGTAGGCCAGCACGACCGATTTCACTTTCGCACCATAATAAGTGCGCACTTCAATGTCGTTGACAAATGCTTTCATGATGTTTAGTTTTATGTATTATTGATTTTGATGTTTTTCTGAGGGCAAAAGTAGCAATAAAAACACAATATTTGTGAAAAAAAAAAGACGCTCGTAATACGCAGGTATCCTTTTTTCTGTATTTTTGTGCCATTATTACGACAAGCTCAATAACCGTAAATCCTAAAAACTAAACACCATGAGATTAGAAGGAAGAAGAGAAAGTACCAATGTGGAAGACCGCAGAGGGAAAAGAACAGTAGCTGCTGCCGGTGGTATCGGTATTGGCGGCCTTATCATCTATTTGATCATTAGCCTTATGGGTGGCGATGCTAGTGCCGTTATGGAGCAAATGAACCAAGGCACCTCGACCGAATACCTTGACGAAGGCAAGGACTACAGCCAAGTCGACGTGGAACTTATGACATTCTGCAAACAAATCCTTGCTGGAACGGAAGATGTTTGGACGCAGGAGTTCAGGAAATTGGGTCGAACCTATCAACCGCCTAAGATGGTCATCTTCAGCGATGCCGTCAATTCGGGTTGCGGTAACGCCACTTCGGCTAGTGGACCTTTCTATTGCTCTGCCGACGAGACGGTTTATCTTGACCTAGAGTTCTTTAAGAGCATGAAAAAACAAATTGGTGCTGATGGTGACTTTGCTTACGCCTACGTCATCGCGCACGAGGTTGGTCATCATGTGCAGAACCAGCTGGGCATCTTGGGTCAAGCCCATCAACAGATGGCAAGTTATGGCCGGGATACACCAAAGTCGAATGAAGTGAGTGTCCGCCTTGAGCTTCAAGCTGACTTCTTCGCTGGCGTGTGGGCTCACCATGATAACAAGATGTTTGGCTCGTTAGAGGATGGAGACATCGAAGAAGCCCTTAATGCCGCAGCAAAGATCGGTGACGACTATTTGCAAAAGCAGGCTTACGGACGCACCATGCCCGAGACCTTCAACCACGGTACCTCGGCACAACGTTCCCGCTGGCTGAAGAAAGGTATTTCCACAGGTGATGTCAACCAAGGCGACACCTTCTCACCGAACTATAGCTCGCTGTAAGAATTAAGTATTGCTAAAATCGACCGACTATGTCATTCCCTTGGGAATCTATAGTCGGTCGATTTTGTTTTTAGCCTTTTTTCTTTTTACGTCCGTAATACCAGATTTGCCAGCTGTTGAACAGGTTCTGGAAGACTGAATAAAAGGCCAGATAGACCGAAGCTAACGGATGCAGGTAATGGTTGGCCATCCAGATGCCCATAGCAGAGTTTTTCTGTCCGAGAAGTTGTCCACCAGCAATGGTGTCACCGTATTTGTGCCCAACCCATTTGCCCAAACCGAATTGGATGATACAGAACAGCAAAGCAGCAATACCAAGCCAGATGATGCTGTTCCAGTTGCCCTTGCCATTGAGGAAGATGAAGTGTATGGTTTGCCCTAAAGTCAGGAATAAAGCCGCCGCCCAGAGATAAAAAGCCAAACCCTTGTAACGGCTGATGAATCGATTGGCTTTGGGCCACAAGAGTTGTAAGGCCAAAGCCACGAAGAAAGGCAGCCCGATGACCGTTCCGATGCGCTTCAGAATATGCAGAAACGAGTCAAAAAATGGTATGTCCTGGTTCACTCCGATGAAGGAGAAATAAACTGGTGTCACGAGGGAGACAATCAAGTTGCCGATGACGGTGTAGGATGTCACGGTGTTGCGGTCGGCACCGAGCATGGTACTCACCACTGCCACCGAAGCTGCCACGGGACACAATACGCCGATGAGCACGCCTTCTGCAATGATTTCGCTGACATTCAAGAGTCTGAGTAAGGCATAGCCGCCTATGCTCACACCCACTTGAAAGAGGATAATCCAGATGAACAGGGGTTTGAAACGTAGCTTGAGGATATCTACAGCGGTGAAAGTCAGGAGAATAATGGTGAAGATGATGTAGGGCACCGCCACGCTCAGGGCGGCACAATAATCGTGCAGTAGCAACCCCAAGACAATGGCGATGGGCAGGACATAACTTTTGACTTTTTGCATCTAATTCCAATTTTGGCCTGCAAAATTGCAAAAATATTGTGTACCTTTGCCGCCTCAAACGAAGATATTTCTCTCGACAACTCTACAACTATGGATACAACTCTTCACGACTTGATGACGCGCCGCAGCGTGCGCAGCTATACCGACGAGATGCCACCCAAAGAGGTGATAGAAGAGATTTGTCAGGCAGGTATGTACGCGCCTTCAGGCAAAAACCGTCAGAGTGCTATCATTCTTGCCATCACCAACCGTGAGGTGCGCGACAAGTTGAGCCGACTCAATTCCGTTGTCATCGGCAGGGACGACTTTGACCCTTTCTTTGGTGCCCCCGTGGTGCTGGTGGTCTTGGCCGATAGTACGGTGTTTACTTGGAAGGAAGATGGTGCTTTAGTGATGGGTAACCTGCTCAATGCGGCTCATGCCAAGGGTCTTGGCTGTTGTTGGGTGCATCGCGCTCGTGAGGTCTTCATGATCGATGAAGGCAAAGAGATTTTGAAGGAACTTGGTATTCCTGAGAAATATGTCGGCATCGGCAATTGTGTGTTGGGCTATGTGAAGGGCAATTATCCCGAGGCCGCGCCGCGCAAGGACAGCTATGTTTATTGGGTAGAATAAACGGCCTTTGTATACTGTTCAAGTATAAAGAAACCGACCGTCTATGTCATTCCATAGGAATCTATAGACGGTCGGTTTCGTAGTAATGTAATTTGTATTATTCCTTTACAAACCTTCTGGTTTCAGAAGCCTTTTCATTCGTTAAGCGGATGAAGTAGATACCGCTTTGCAGGTCGGCGGTGTTGATTTCCAGCTTGTTGCCGCAATTCTTCTGGCTGTAGACCTTTGCACCCATAAGGTTGTAGATCTCTACCGTGCCGATGGCCTCTTGCGCCTCAACAGTCAGCTTGTCGTTGACAGGGTTGGGGTAGATTAAGGTTTTGTCGCCGCTTTGTTCGCCGACACCTTCGGTGTACTCGAGGTGGGCAACGAAGTTGCGGTTGGCCGTGGCGATGAAGGTGAAGGTCTTGTCTTCCGTCACGATAGTGCCGTTTTCCGTCCAGTTGCGGAAAGCCCAGTCTTCGTTGGTTTCCACGGAGATGGTCACTTCATCGCCGTAGTTGTAGGTGCCTTCGCCAATGGCAGTGCCGCCTTCAGCCGGGTCGACGGTGGCCGTGATTTCGATGGTTTGTAGCGAGAAATTAGCCACAAAGTTATGATTGCCCATGACGGCAAAGTTATAACTTGGATTGGTGGAAATTATAGTGCCGTTTTCAGACCAATTCAGGAAATCGTAACCTTCGTTGGGCGTAGCTGTTATGGTGCAACTTTGGCCGAAGTCGTAGGTGCCTTCGCCAGTGACTGTACCGCCGTAGCTCGGATTGGCCGAAACATTTATCGTAAATGTCATTATGTTGAAGTGTGCGACATATTCAGCAGACTCGGTAACGGTGAAGGTATAGGTCGGGTTAGTGCTGACCTGAGCACCGTTCTTAGTCCAATTGGTGAAGGTATATCCTGCTTCAGCAGTGGCTGTCAAAGTGCAGCTTTGGCCGTAGGTATAGGTGCCGCCGCCAGAGACCGAGCCACCGTTGCTGGGAACGGCTGTAGCAGTAATGGTGTAAGTCTGTTGCTGGAAATGAGCCACTAAAGTGCGGTTTCCAGTAACAGTAAAGGTATAACTTGCATTGGTCGAAACTTGGGTGCCGTTTTCGGTCCATCTCACAAAGGTGTAACCATTGGCAGGCGTGGCAGTTACAGTGCAGGATTGACCTTGCTGGTAGGTGCCGCCACCCGATACAGTGCCACCATTGGTCGGGTTGGCCGACACGCTGATGGTGTAGCTCTGTGGCTGGGCTTGGAAGTTGGCCACCAAGGTGCGGTTGCTATTTACCGTAAAGGTGTAGTTGGCTTGCGTTGAGACCACATTGCCGTTTTCAGTCCAGTTGGTGAAAGTGAAGCCGCTGTTGGCTGTAGCATGCACGGTGCAAGATTGTCCTTGCTGGTAAGTGCCTCCGCCAGAGACGTTACCTCCATTAGATGGGATGGCAGACAAGGTGATGGTGTAGCTCTGCGTTTGGGCTTGGAAGTTGGCTACTAACGTGCGGTTGCTGTTGACCGTGAAGTTGTAGCTGGCTTGTGTTGAGACTACGCTGCCGTTTTCAGTCCAGTTGGTGAAGGTGAAACCATTGTTGGCCGTGGCTGTGACGGTGCACGACTGACCTTGCTGGTAAATGCCGCCACCAGAGACTGTGCCACCATTGGTCGGGTTGGCTGAAACGGCAATGGTGTAAGTAGTGCCGCCACCACCGCCTACGCTGATGTCTTGGATATAAGGCTGACATTGTGGCTTAGTGACTACGATATGTACTTGTCCTGAGCCAATGCCACTAAGGGGTACATTGACTGAACCTGAAGCAGGTACCAAGGCAGCACCTTTCAACACGTTGTTTTGCGAGATGCCCACATACGAACCCGCTTGTGCGTTCACTGTGAAGGAAGTGGCTCCTGCAGGGATGGTGGAGGCATGGCTCACAGTATTAGGTGTAGGATTCACACGGTAAGGCATGATGGAACCGTCACCGAGCACGTGGTAGGCTTGCCAATAATAAGTCGGGCTGGAACTGGTTTGATAACCACCCGTGCTGGCATAGCAAACGGCGATGTTGCCGAGGAAAACAATGGAAGAAACCGTGTTGTAGGTATCATCCATCCAGATGCCGTCGTAAACACCGGTGGCAGTATTTGTCAATGAAGGTGTTTGGCCAAAGACGTTGGTGGCACCTACACCGAAGTAGTAATCCTCATACCAATAGGTCACTGGGCAGGAACCGATATAAGAATAGGCAGCTTTGTTCTCGCCACGAAGCATAGCCTCGCCAAAGCAGGGCTGGCTGTGGCCGAAGTTACCAGTCAGACAGCAGTTGCCCATAGCCAAGAAATATTTGTTTGTGTTAGTCAGCGCGTTGACATTGGAAACCGAAAAATACGGGTCGGACCAACTGGTCTCTTCACCGTGAGCTGTATAGTTGACGAAACCTACGCCTGTGTTCAGGGTGTTATAACAACCCGTATATTGACCTTGTTGGAGGTAAGCGTTCACCTGATTGAAGCCATGGGCAGTATTATAATAATAGGTGGTGGCATAGTTGATGGTGGGTCGACCGATACGTGCGTTCCAGTAACTATCCCAACCAGCGATGAGGGTCACGTTGCTCAGGTAGCTCGGGTCGGGCATGGTGTATTGCTCGTATTGGAGAATTTTGTTGACGATGGCAGTGACTTGGTTGGTGTTCTCTGCAGACATTCGGCTGTAAAACATGTCGGGGAAGTAGTCGCCATCAATGGAGCCATAATAAAGGTCTGTCACTTTTTGAGTGGCATTGCCGCTGGTTTTTCCTGGTATTTGTCCAGTATCGCCAACAAGAACAAGGAAGGTAGGCGTGGCACCCTGGCTGACGCCTGTGTTGTAGAGGTTCTGCACGTATGACTGAATGGCGTTATAGTTGGCGCCAGCCTGTGCCGTAGTCACTACATTCACGTCAAAGCCTTTTTGGATTTTCCAATTAATCCAAGGCTGCAAGGCAGAAATGTAGTTTTCGGGTGCGATGACAATCATGTGGACGGGATAGGCCATCAAGTCTGGGTGGTCGGTGTAGACGTCGAGGATTTGGCGGTAGTTGAACATCTGTTTGTAGACGATGTCGAAATACGGGCTGTAAGTGTTCAACAACATGTGCTCAGTCTCGGCAAAGTCGGCACCGTCGAAGCTGACTTCCACCTCAATGTTATTGAACACGCGCAAGGTGTTGGAAGCAGGGTTGTAGCTCACCGGGTTGATGACCAACGATCCGATGCGAATGCCGCGCATCGTGCCTTGCACCTCAATAGTGGCTTCTGGAGCCGAGGCAAGGCTGCGGGTTTGATAGGCTGCAGCATTGTACACAAACTCGACCTCGTCAGGATTCTGGTCCTTACGGACAGAAGGCTGATGTGGGATGAGGGTGCGAATGCCATAGTCGGAGAGACGATAGTCGGTTGACGTGTAATTAATCACGTTGACGCGAGGTGTGGCACCGAATGGCACAGCCAGCAGTTGATGCGAGGCAGGCAGTTCGGGTGAGCCGATTTCGCTAGAAGCATAAGTGCCTTCGATGATGATTTCAGAGAAAGTGCCTCTTTCGGTGGGCACTTCGATGCTCTCGATGGAGCCATAGCTAAATGTGGCGCGGAGCGAGGTGAAGTCGCTATGCGTGATTTCGGCCGAAGAGGTGCTGCGCAAGTCGATGCGGCCGTTCTGGGCCAAGGCAAATAAAGTGCTCATGGCCAAGACGATGAGTAGGGATAGCTTTTTCATATTGAATAGGTTAATTTAATTCCGTTGTATTTTTAGATTTGGCTGCAAAAATATAAAAAACATCCAAAAAAGTAAAATTTTTGTCAGCAAATGATACAAGTAATGGAAATAGTTCCTACTTTTGCAGCAAAATATGAAAATTCATACAAATCATAAAAATCAATCATTATGGAAGCAGAAAACGGAAAATACATCTTTGGTGTAGTAAAAGTGGGCGAGAGGGGACAGATTGTCATCCCTAAAGAAGCCCGAGAAATTTATGGAATCAAGGCAGGCGACAGCCTTTTGGTGCTTGGCGATATGAAAGGCATGGCTGTCATCAAGACCGAAATATTTCAAGACAAAATAGATGAAATGTTAGGAGGCAATTGACTATGGAACGTAAACATTGGATGGACAATTCGCGCTGGGTGACGGTGCTCCTGGTGCTGTTTTATCATGTCTTCTATTTCTACAACAACAAGGGTGTCTTTGGTGGCATTGGCGGTTTCGGTGAATATCCGGAGTATAAGCAGTATCAGGATGTTGTGATGTACCTCCTCTATCCTTGGTTTATGCCGCTGCTTTTTTTGCTTGCCGGTGTCAGTGCCCGTTATGCTTTGCAAAAACAGTCGGCCAAGGAATGGTTCAAGGCTCGTACCCGCAAGTTGTTGGTTCCTGGCACGATAGGTCTCTTCGTGTTCCACTGGATGGTCGGCTATTTCAATACTGTTGTAGCCTCTAGACAAGGCGTGTTCGACGGAGTGCCTGCAGTGGTAAAGTACGTCATAATGGCCGTAAGCGGCATTGGTCCGCTATGGTTCATCCAAGTGTTGTGGCTACTATGTCTGGTGCTGCTTTTGGTGCGTGTCATTGACAGAAAAGACAAATTCTGGAATTGGTGCGGGAAGGCTAATCTCGTAGTCGTCCTTCTGCTGGGCATGCTGTTTTGGGCAGGTGAGCAGACGTTGATCAAGAATCCCCGCCCAGAGTCAGCTGACGGCCTCCTGAACCTGTATAAGCCTATTTTCTATTTGGTTCCTTTCTTAATGGGTTATTTTGTGTTCTCACACGATGAGGTGCAAGAGAAACTTGAGAAGGCCTGGATTCCGCTACTAGCATGTGCCGTCGTTGCAGGCGTAGTGTTGGTTATCACCACTTTTGGTCAGGACAATACTTCGCCGCAGTATCTGGGCAGCTGGCTTAACTGCCTCTACGGCTGGTTGATGTGCCTGGCGATGATGGCTTGGTTCAAGGCGCGCTTCGACCGCACGGGAGCCTTCGCAGGCTATATGACACGTTCTAGTTTTGGTGTATATATACTCCATTATCTGGTAATCGCCGCTTTGGGCTATATGATGAAGATGTACACCAATTTAGCCCCTTGGATGATGTATGTTATCCTTTTCGTGGCAGTGATGACGATTCCCTTCGCGCTGTACGAAATCATCAAGCGGATACCGTTTATCCGTTGGTGCGTGCTGGGAATGAAGAAAAAACCATGAACGCAATAAGCATCAAAGTCAACCTTTCGGGCGGCATGAACTGCGTTATACGGGCAATGCTGCTACCATAGGCAGGCCACTGCACGGGTGGCTCGATAATCAGCCACGACGTGCTGTGATTTGGTGTAAAGCATAAAAATGAAGAGGACGACTAATAGTCGCCCTCTTCATTAATAACTATTTAAACCCAAAGAGTTACTTTTTCAGTTTGCCCATACGAGCAGTGACCTTATAAGTGGTCTTTGAGTAAAGGTCGGTGCCAAGGATTGGAGCATTACGATGTACTTCCACTTGAGGATAAATTACAACATCGTAACCTTTGGCTTTTTGCATCATCTCATAAAGAGCATAATTGGCGCCGCTAGGAACAATATCACCAATGACGGAAGTGGAGCCAATTTTGGTGCCGCCGAACAGATGCTCCCAGTCAACGCAGAGAATGCGTGTGACGGTAGCTTCGCCACTCACTTGATCGGAAAGGGTGAAGTCTTCAGCATGGTACTCAACACGAGCGTTGGGTTCTCTCATGCTGTGACGATAGGAGTTGCAACTAGCCAAGAACAAGCCAGCCACGCAGATCAAAAGAAAAGTTAATTTTTTCATGATGATTTGATTTAAATTAATAATTAAAAGATAAAAAAGGATATGCAAAAATACATATATTTTGTGTATTACAAATAAAAAATCAAAAAAATCACTTTTTCTCTAAAAAACTCCAAAGCAATCAATATAGAAAACCCCATCAGTAAAAAGTTTGCCCTTTGCAGATGCAACAAAATTGCAGGTGATCCTATAACGAAGGATTTTTTTTATGTCTCAAGAAGAAAATCTTCTTTGTCTATGTAGATTTTGGTAATTTTGCACGCTATGAATAACCAATTATATATTAAAATCCTTGCCCATCAAGACCCTTCTCAGGTTGAAGGCCTGTCGCGTTTCTTCAAGATAGGGAAGGGCCAATATGGTGAGGGCGACCAATTTTTGGGCATTAAGGTTCCAGTGACCCGCGAGGTGGTGAAGCAATGTTGGCAGGAAACCTCTTTCGATGACCTAGAGACTTGCATCGCTTCCGAATACCATGAGATGCGCTTGGCCGCCCTGTTGACCTTGGTGCAAATCTTCAAGCACGCCAAAAAAGACAAGAGTATGCAGCAACAAACCGTTGATTTTTATCTCGCTCACACGCGATACATTAATAATTGGGACTTGGTTGATCTTTCCTGTTACGAACTTCTTGGCTTTTGGCTCTTGGACAAAGACAGAACCTTGCTTTACAATCTTGCTCGCGATGGCAAAACAATTTGGGAGCAGCGCATCGGGATGGTCAGCACAATGCAGTTCATTCGTCACGGCCAGTTAGATGACACCTACGCTATCGCGGAAATCTTTTTGGAAAAGCCACACCCTCTGCACGACCTCCTGCAAAAAGCCGTTGGCTGGCTTCTGCGCGAAGCGGGCAAACGTGATGAGCAACGCTTGAAAGATTGGCTCGAACCACGTTACAAAACTATGCCTCGCACCATGCTGCGCTATGCAATCGAGAAATTCCCCGAAGAAGAACGTGCCTTATTCATAAATAGTAGAACTTAATAAATCTGGCGTTTCGACAAGCTCAACGATTTTTAGCTTTATAAAGTTGAGGTTCCTGAGTCTGTCGAAGGGCCAACATAAAAGATATGTCAGACATCCAACTCAACTACATCGAACAAGGCCAAGGCCAACCACTTATTCTCCTTCACGGCAACGGCGAGGACACCACCTATTTTGAACATCAAATTCCATATTTTTCAAAGAGCTATCGCATTATTGCCATCGATACGCGAGGACACGGGAAATCACCGAGAGGGGAAAGGCCTTTTACCATTGTGCAATTTGCCGAAGATTTACACGAGTTTATAGAAGAAAAAGGCATCGGAAAAGCCATCCTTTTGGGTTTCTCCGATGGCGGTAATATTGCTTTGACCTTTGCCTTAAAGTATCCCGAAAAGGTGGCAAAAATGATTGTTAATGGTGCCAATCTCTTTCCTTCTGGGGTGAAACCTTTGTATCAATGGCCTATCGAAGTCGGTTATCGCATTGCAAAACTGTTTTCAAAAAAGTCCGAACAAGCCAAACAAAACGCTGAAATGCTCGGCCTAATGGTCAACGAACCGCATATCGAGCCTTCGGAACTTGCTCACCTGTTAATGCCTGTATTGGTTGTGGCAGGCACAAAGGATATGATTAAGGATTCGCATACGCAACTTATTTACAAGAGCTTACCCAATGCACAACTTGCCATCATTGAGGGTGATCATTTTGTGGCAAATAAGAATGCGGATGCATTTAATAAGGTAGTTGAGGCGTTTTTGGGGAGAAACAATTAAGTATCTGAAAAACCTTTAAAGTAGGTTTAATTGAAATAATTATTATATTTGCACCGACAAATTGTAATTATTAATGGGTTTTTATAAGTAACTATAGTTTAAACAGATATGGCAAACGGATACAAAAGATGCCTTAATGGACATTTCTACAAGGACATTTTGACACAATGTCCTTACTGTTCCATTAAAGGTGAGGGAGCGAGTACATCCCAAGGTGCAACAGTTGATCATGTTGGAAGTGCTAGTGCGGCAGTCGGCGGTGGTGCCACTATAGTCAGCGGTGTGGACAATGGTAAGACCCAAATCATGCCTGGTGCTGGTGATTTTGGTGGCGAAACGACAATCCAGAACTCGGATGCTTTCACCAAGGAAGATATTCCGAGTCCACAGACCTTTGCCAACAAGACCATGATTTTAGGGGAAGGGGCGGAAAACGATATCGGCAGCGGCGAAATACGTAACTCACGCAAGTTGGTAGGTTGGCTGGTGTCATATTCATTCAGTGAGATGGGTGTCGACTTCAAGCTGTACGAAGGCCGTAATATCATTGGTCGAGACTTGGATTGCCAAATCAGTTTAGACGACAACACTGTTTCTGCAAAACATGCTGTATTGCTTTTCCGTGCCGGACGCTATTCTATCACTGACCAACAATCGACACAAGGCACCTTCGTGAACGGAGAGGATATTGAGTTAGTTCCCAGATACTTGAACGACGGCGATATCATCAAGGTCGGCCAGACCATCTTCAAATTCCGTTCGTCTTTCTAATTTAGGTTGAAAGTCCGGCATTAACCCAAATCCAACAGGTTATGAAAAAGATTTACAACCTTTTCTTATTGACAGTTTTATGCTATGTATGAAAGAGTCTTTCAACTTAAAGTCGATCCCAAACTATGAGTCAATACTATAATACAAGCAATGCCAACCTGGAAGCATACGGTCTTACCGTGACAGGTCAGGTTAGGAAAGCCAATGAGGATTCGTGTGGATTCTCTACTGTGCCTAACGGAGATCTTTTTGTGGTTTGTGACGGCATGGGAGGCCATGTCGGCGGCGCGACGGCGTCGAAGATTGCTGTCGAGCACATCATCCAGCATTTCAAGGCGCAGTATTATCAAGATGTTTACCAGGCCTTGTTCGATGCTTTATGCAGAGCCAACATACAGATTCTTGGTGAGGCTGCTTCCAACCCCTCGTTGACGGGGATGGGCACTACAGCATGCATCGTGCTTGTACAGGGTGACGATGCCTATATTGCCCATGTGGGCGATAGCCGTATCTACCTCTATGAAGCGTCCAAGAAAAGGCTCTTTCGAATCACCAAAGACCATTCGTTGGTGCAGGCATATGTCGACCAAGGTCTGCTTGACGACCGCGAAGCGGAACACCATCCCCAAAAGAACATAATCTTAAATGCCGTGGGTACTCATGAGGAATTGAAACCCGAAGTATATACTAATCCCGTGCAACCCGCAAGTGGCGACATCTTCTTGATTTGCAGCGACGGTCTCTCAGGTATGGTCGATGACAATGACATCGAAGCTATCTTGTCATCTAACCAATCGACGGAACAAAAGGTGATTGACTTGGTGGATAGTGCCAACGCGCCTGGTAAAGGCATGGATAACATCACCGTGCAGGTTGTCAAAGTGCTGGAAAGCCCTTATCCCGTCAGCAACCATCCCAACTGCAACCCTCGTTGGCGCGAGGAGTTGGATGGGAACTCGACACTTGACCAAACTGCGCAATCTATACACCAATCTTCATCCCAAAGCGCCAATTTACAAAACAAACGGAAGAGTTCAATTTGGATTGTGCTGATCATTGTGGGCGGATTGTTATTGCTGATAGGAGGGGGTGTTGGATGGTTCCTGTGGAGTTGCCACGAACGACATGAAAAAGAAAATGTAGAATTGAGAGAAGGACTTGATTCAGAAAAGAATATATCAAATGTATCATCAAATAACAATTAAAACTTATTATTATGCAAGCAATTACAATTGGTAGGTCCAACACTAACAACGTAATGCTTACCGACATGAGTGTTTCGCGTGAGCATGCTAAGATTATCCGTTTTGACAACGGAGCGTATTCTATCACAGACCTTAACAGCACTAATGGCACATACGTGAATGGTCAACGCATCAACGGTACGGTTGCGCTGTATGAAAACGACACTGTACGTATTGGAGAAACGACATTGCCTTGGAAAGAATATTTCAATGATGGTAGTGTTTCAAGAGAAGCTCAAACTGGAGGTGGAGAAATTGCGACTCAACCTGTTCCGCAGAAAAAGGGTGCCAACGTTTTCGCCATCTTGGGCTTTATCTTTGCCTTTGTCTTTGCTCCTTTGGGTCTCATCTTCTCTATCATTGGCCTTGTCAAGGCAAAGAAGATGGGCGGCAAGCAGAAAGGCCTTGCCGTTGCAGGCTTGATTCTCTCCATCATTTTCACGATAGGATGGATTATCTGGGCTGTCACTTTCATTGGTGCAGTTAGTGCGTTCGATTCATTTGATTCGTATTATTATTAATCGGAATCAAAAGCTATTATTATTGCACCTCATCAATGGAGATACGATAAGTGTTCCAAATATGAGGTGCAATGCCTTTTAGCGTCTGCTTTTATTAGTTTTTGTTTTAATGTAATCGTAGCATGAAAAAAGTCCATTTTCTTGTTGTTATGCTTGTTTTTAGCCTAACAGCCCTTCAAGCCAAACCCATCGACCACAACCTCGCCTTGACTGCGGCCCAGAAATTTGCAACAACACAATTTGCGATGGAACGCGCTATGCCGCAACTCGTTTACACGGGTCAGAATGAGGCGTACTATGTGTTCAATCTTGATGACCACAGCTTTGTCATCATCGCTGGTGACGATGCCCACCGTCCTGTCATCGGCTATTCCGCCCAGTCTTCTTTTAATGCTTTTGACATACCGCCTGCGTTGTCCTATTATTTGGATGGCGTAGCTGAGTGTATGCAGCAGCTGAACCAAGCTGTAGCTACCCCTGATGTGGCAGCAGAATGGGCTTCGGTGCTTGAGCATGGACGACTTATCTCACGCCGCGCCGGTCGCGGTACGGGCTATTTCTGCCAGACCCAATGGGACCAATCGTATCCATACAACTGCTGCTGTCCAGAAGACCCGGCTGGCTCAGGCGGTCATGCCATCGTGGGCTGTCTTGCCACGGCCATGTCGCAGCTGATGCGTTTTTGGGCCTATCCCGCTCAAGGCATTGGCAACCATTGCTACTATCATGACGATTATGGAGAGATTTGTGCTGACTTTGGCAACACGACTTATGACTGGGACAATATGCCCAACATACTGAACAATAGCTCGACCGAGGCAGAGAAACTCGCCACGGGCACTTTGTGCTTCCACTGTGGCGTGACCATTGATATGGGCTATGGCCCCGACGGCAGCGGTGGTGCATCAGGCCCCATCCCTGGTGTTATGAATACCTATTTCGACTATTGTGATGCCATCGTACAACTCAGACGCAACGACTATGAGACTGAGACTTGGAAGACTATGGTGCGTGAACAGTTCGACATGGGTTGGCCGATGTATTATGGTGGCTGCGACAATGGTGGCTGCCACGCGTTCGTGTGCGATGGTTACGACGACTATGATATGTTCCACTTCAACTTGGGTTGGGGTGGCAGCAGTGACGGTTGGTATCTTATCGATGATGCCCCCTATACAAATCCCGCCGATGCCATGTTCAATTTTGTCCCTTCAGAAGTATACAACCAGACACCTTCGGTTCCCTCGGAGTTTACTGCAGTTCCTGTTTCCGATACTGACCTCAAGGTACACCTCGGTTGGATTAATCCTACTGCGACCCTTGACGGCACTCCGATAAATGCTATCGAACAGGTTGTGGTGTTGCGCGACAATGAAGTCATTGCGACTTTGACCGATGCGGTTCCTGGAGCCACGATGGAATTTGAAGATACCAATGTGCCGCGCTATGATGTGTTCCATTATGCAGTGTATGTTGTCGCCAATGGTCGTATTGGAAAACACGCCAATGTCATGAAAACCTTGGTGGGACCTTCATGCCAATGGAAGATTCTTATGACCTCCAACGATATGCAAGGGTGGAAGGGAGGCTATATTTCGGTCCATTCCGCCACAGGACGCGAAATCACCGACCATATGACGTCTCCTAACTCCACGCCCCTTTATGCTTCGCCTTCACTGCCTTTAGGATGGGTGAGTTTCGGCTGGACCGCACCTGAAGAAACGGTCAATCAGATGGGCTTCGTCATCAAAGACGCGGATAACAACACAGTCTATTCCTTCTCCGGCTCTTCCGACGACTTGCCTTCGGGTATTTTCTTTGAGACCAATAACAGTTGCGGAAACGAAATGATTTGCGACACGCCTGAAAACCTTGTTGCCACGGCCCAAGGTGATGCCATTCTGCTCACTTGGGATGCCGTTGAGGACGCGGGTTATGGCTATCAAATCTATCGTGACGATATGCTTTATCGCCTTATTCCATCAGGCAATGCCTTTTTGGACGAGTCAGTGGCGATGGGCGGCCATTGCTATCGTGTGAACGTCCTCTGTGAGGGTGGCGATAACGGCGAATACTCCAATGAGTCATGTGCCACGGCAGGCCCTTGCTATCCACCACGCAACTTGGATTTCGAATATACCGACAATTACAAGGTCAAACTAAATTGGGATGGTCCGCAGCCTAATGACGGTCTTTCAGGTTATTTCCTTTTCAGAAAAGAAGGCGATGGTGAATTCCACCGCATCAAACTGTTGAATGCAAATGCGATTACTTTCACGGACAATACATTGATTGAGCAAGGCGATTACTACTATCGTCTCTATGCCTTTTATCGTGACTTGGACTGCATGTCCTCGCCGGCCAATAGGAAATACTATCCCAATGTCTTTGAGTTGCATGCCTATTTCTCGCCTACAGGCGTTGATGAGAATGAGGCTCAGGTGAAGGTCTATCCCAACCCGGCAAAAGATAGGGTCACTATCGAAGCGGAAGGCATGACCTCGATTTCAGTATACAATACGTTGGGACAGTGCGTGATACAGAGTGAAGTTGCAGAAAGCCAAACGACAATTGATTTTCAAAACATGTCCACTGGACTCTATCTGCTGCGTATCGTGACAGGAGAGGGAACCATCTCCAAACGCATCGTCGTTGAACGATAAGGAAAAAAATCCGAACTCCTAATTCCCAACTCCTAACTATTTATTACCTTTGCAGCGATAATAGTTTATAATCATGCTAAATAAAGAAAACGTCATAGAAGTCCTAAAGGACGTCATTTATTTTCCCAAAGGGGACAATATCATCGCTTTGAATATGGTTGAAAACCTGATGGTTAGAGACAATGATATTCGTTTCGACCTCGTCATGGAACATGCCAACGACCCGAAAAACGATATCTTAGTGAACGGCGCCAAGCGCACGTTGACTGAAGTATTTGGCGAAGGCATCAACGTGGAAATCAAGGTGGTGGAGGAGAAGACAGCGCTTTCCAAGGTGAGGCATATCATTGCCGTGGCTTCGGGCAAGGGCGGTGTCGGCAAGTCGACGGTGGCCGCTAACCTCGCTATCGCTTTGGCACGCGCCAACCAACGCGTTGGCTTGATTGATGCCGACATCTATGGTCCATCAGTTCCGATGATGTTCGGCACCGAGAACGAACGTCCCGCCGCTTTCGAGAAAGACGGCAAGACGGTGATGTTGCCCATCGAGAAGTATGGCATTAAGCTGTTGAGCATCGGTTATTTCGTTGATGCCAACCGTCCGCTCATCTGGCGCGGGCCTATGGCCACCAGTGCCTTAAACCAATTGATGAACGACACCCTTTGGGGTGAATTGGATTGGATGGTGGTCGACATGCCTCCTGGCACGGGCGACATCCAACTGACTTTGGCACAACAATATAATGTGTCGGGTGCCCTCATTGTGACCACGCCTCAAAAAGTGGCTTTTGCCGATGTGCTTCGCGCCGCGATGATGTTCAAGGAGGAGGCCTTGCAAATTCCGATTTACGGTTTGGTGGAGAATATGGCCTACTTCACGCCCTCAGATATGCCAGAGAAGAAATACTACATCTTCGGTAAGGAGACGGGTCAGCAGTTTGCCGACCAGCTTGGTGTGCCGCTTTTGGGGCAGATTCCGATTACGGAGAAGATTGCTGAATGTGGCGACAATGGTATGCCGCTCGCCTTGGATGCCGACTCGCCTGTCACCAAGGCCTTCGACCAGATTGCAAAGGAAATCATCAGTAAAGGATAGTCCTGAAGGGACGATCCGAATGCAAGCAGGCGATTTCAATCCCTGCGGAAAAAGAGCAAAAGAACAAAGATATGGATAAAGAAACCATCCTTCGTAAAGTCAAGAACGTCCTCGAACAAGTACGTCCCTACCTCCAACAGGACGGTGGCGACGTCGACTTCGTCGAACTCACCGACGATATGGTCGTCATTGTACAACTCACGGGTGCCTGCGGCAGCTGTCCTTATAGTACAATGACCCTCAAAAACGGCATTGAGACCGTGATGAAGAAGGCCATTCCCGAAATCAAGGCGGTGGAGCAGGCTGAAACACTTGAATTATAACTAATTGTCAAACATAAAATCAAACGAAAATGAAAAGAGTTCTATTCTCATTAGTGGCCATGCTGCTCCTTTCGGTGAGTGGCATCGCTCAGACAACATTCACGAAGATCACCTCAGCCTCTGAGCTTGTGGCTGGTGCCAACTACCTCATCGTGGCACATCACGACGACTTTGGCACTCTCGCGATGGGCTATCAAAAGTCCAACAACCGCAATGCTGTGGTCGTATCGGAAAGCGGCGATGCCATCACCGTGACTCTGGGTACGGATCCTGGCAGCGCGACAGATGTATTCCAATTCACTTTAGGTGGAAGCACAGGCGTCTGGACCTTATATGATGAAGTGAAAGGTGGCTATCTGTATGCCGCCAGCAGTACTGGTAACCAGCTGAAGACTCAGACCACGCTCGATGCTAACGGTCAGTGGAATATCACCTTCAACAACGACGGTACGGCTGAAGTCATCGCCCAAGGCGAAAACGAGCGCAACAACATGCGTTTTAATCCCAATAGTACTGGTGATCCATTATTCAGTTGCTATGCTGAAACTTCTAACATTGACACGCGTGTCAGCTTCTATAAAGCTGGCGGTGCCCCTGTCCCGCCCACCCCTCCGTGTGCCTATCCTACCGACTTTGCGGTCAGTCATGTCGATGGTGTTGATGTGACTCTCGTCTGGAATGATGCTCCATGTGATGTTTGGTATTTGGTATTAGCCTCGACAGGTGACATCACCGTTCCCACCAATGGTGTGCCTGTTTCCAATGGCCTATTAGCCAAGAATGTGGGTTCTGGTATTCAAACCGTGACCTTCAGTGGTTTGGAAGGCAACACCACTTATCATTTCGCTATTTTCCCCTATACCGGTAGTGGTGCTAATATCCTCTATCTGACCGACGATCCTTATCCTAAGACAGAAGCTACCACTGAAGACATCAACTATCTCTTGAACGAGAATTTTGAGAATGGTGAATTGGGTTGCTTTACCGCTTATGATATGTATGGTGACCAGTCTTGGCACGTTGCCTCTTATAATAATAATCAATATGCCTATATGAATGGTTATGCCCAAGGCAGTGCCCATACAAACGAGGATTGGCTCATTAGCTGTGAGTTGGATGGTATGTATGAAATAATCACCTTGCAGTTCATGAACGCAAAGAATTATGAAGGTCCCGATTTGGAATTGAGGATTTCCACTGACTATGATGGCGTAAGTGAGCCGAATGATGGCTTCAATTGGGTGGACATTAAGGATATGTTTGACTGGTCTTCTGGTGGTTTTGCATGGACATACTCAGGTGAGAGAGACATCACCAACTTTACCGGTGAGCATTTCTATATTGCTTTCGTCTACTATTCTACTGATGAAGCCGCTGCTGCTTGGGAGGTTGATGATGTGAAGGTGATTGCCAAACATCCACTGTCGGTTGCCGAGAACACCAATGCGCAACCCGTTCTCAGCCCCAACCCTGCTCGTGATCAAGTGTCGTTCACGCTGGAAAGCGATGCACAGGTCAGTGTCTTCGACATGATGGGCCGCAAGCTGAGCGAGATGAATGCTGCTGCCGGTGAAGCTCAACTCAATGTGAGCCAGCTTGAAAGCGGTGTCTACTTTGTCAATGTCCGCTATGCCAATGGCAGCACGGCAGTGTCGAAGTTCGTGAAATTCTAATACAGACGCGATAGCGTCATTGCGAGGAACGAAGCAATCCAGACAAAAAGTTCTATTCCTGGATTGCTTCGTCGTTCCTCCTCGCAAAGACGCAAAGCGACGACAAAATGAAAAACCTCTTCCTCATAGCATTCCTGTTTTTTGCCAGTTGGGTTTTCGCCCAGCAGGTGGAGCCTGCACGCTATGAGGTGAACCGCTGGAACAAGGAGCAAGACTTCCATTTTCAGTCGTTTGGCGAAAAAGGTGGCCTTGTGCTTTATGAAACCGAGAAGACCGACAAGGAAAAGCGCCGCCTTTGGAATTTCGCCTGCATCGATAGCAGCCTTTATGAGACCCGAAGCGACTTGATTCCTTTGCCCGACAAACTGAAATTCGTCGATTCGGGCAGTGATGACCGTTTTGCCGCGTTCCTCTTTGTCAACGAGGGCAACAAAAAAGCAGCAGATTCACTGGACTTTTTGGTGGTGAGTTTCAATCGGGAGGAGAAGATGTACCAGACCTTTTGGAACAAATGGCCCGAGAAGTCGGTGCCGCTTTCAGTAGAAGTTGCTGACGGCACGATGATGATGGCGCTCAACAACAAAAGCGGCAACGGTGCCTTGTATTTCTACGACCTTTCGAACAACCAATTTCGTACGGTGACGCTCTCCTCAGGGAGTTATGTCCTGTTCCAGACCGAAGCCTTCCAGAAAGAGCATTGCTTCGTGGTGGCGGCCAAGGTGTATGAGGACAAGCATTTTGTGTCCACCTTGTTTAATGTCTATTCGCCCACGGGTAACCTCCAAGGCAGCTACCGTTACGAGAACATCCCCAATGCTGCCTTGGGCCGTATGGTCTTTCGTTTTGATACGCTTCGAAACCTTGTCGTCATCGGCACTTTGGAGCGCGAGTCGGGACGTAAAGTCAACCTCGAAGGCGTGACAGATAACTTCGACAAGGAAAGTCTTGGCGTGGTGTGGATGCGTTTCATTAATGGAACGCCCGACAGCAAAGTGTACCTGTTCAAGGACATGCCCGAGATTGAGCATGCTTTGACGGCTTCCGATCGTGTCAAGTTGCGCGAGGAGAAACTGAAACTGATCAAAAAGCAGAAATCTTCAAAAAGCGAGGTTGCCTTCCAGTTCCTGACACCCCGCTTGGTCGATTTCGACGACTTGACCGTTTTTGCCGTAGAGGCTTTCATGCCCTATTACCACACTGAGACCCGTATGAGCTATGGCTATTACGGTTATTACGGCGGCTATCCTTACACTTACACTGTGTTCGACGGCTACGATTTCTTCAGCGAGGTGCTGTTGGCCTTTGACCAAGAGGGCAACTTGAAATGGCAGCAATCAGTGAAGTTTGACAATGAACTGACTTACAATCTCTTCCCCCATGCCTCCGAAGGGGTTTGCTATGACGAGTTGGTGGTAGCTTCGCCTTACCACAACAACTTGAGATACACTGCTTTCGACAAGGATGCACAAGTCTTGATGAACCTACAGAGCGAGAAATTGGCTCCGAGTCATGGTGGAGACTACGTGGAAGATGAGTATTTTGCTGAGATAATGAAATGGTACGGTAACCGATTCCTCATTTATGGTTCGCAAATCATCCAAAACAGCAGCCAGCCTCAGGCCAAGCGTTCGGTGTTTTATCTGCAAAAGGTTCAATACGATTGAGTTATGGTGACGAGTTACTTGAAATACCTTTGGCAACGCAAGAGCAAATACAAGGTGCATTCACCCTTTGTGTACGACTTTATGACCAAGGTTTTGTACGACAAAGGCCCCAATACTGATTACGATACCATGTTGAGAATCAGCCGGTTGTTAGATGGAAAGAGATATGCTACACGATCGCGTCGCAAGGAAGCACGATTGCTTTATCGTTTGGTTAACTATCTTGAACCAGATGCAGTGGTGTCATTTGGCTCACTTTCAGCGCTCAACACTACGGCATTGGCATTGGGCAACCTGCAAACAAAGGTCTATCTCGACCACTCGTCTGACTTCCTTGAGACTATGAACTCGATGGGGGTGGTAAACGTCAACCTGTTGCGTCGTGACAAGCCTGAGCAGGAACAGTTGGAGCGGCTGAGTCTCGATTATGTGTTTTTTGGATTGAATGATTTTGGCGAGGATACGTGGAACAAACTTGAGGAAGCCTATGCTCAAGCCAATGAGGAGACTGTGCTCATCTTTGAGGGTATACATCATTCACATCGCACTGAGGATGCATGGGAAGCTATCATCGCAGATGAGGATGTCACGCTGAGCATGGACTTATATTGCGTTGGTATTGTTTTCTTCCGCGAAGGTATGGAGAAGCAGGATTTTGTGCTAAAGTATTGAATGCTGAATATTGAATGCTGAATGTGGAATGCTGAATGTAGAATGCTGAATGTAGAATGCTGAATGTAGAATCTTTAAATCTTTAAATCTTTGAATCTTTGAATTTTAAATGAAGAATATTACCTATACTAGAACTGGCGATGAAGGCAAGACCTCATTGATTGGCGGTTTGCGCGTTGCGAAATATGATGACAGAGTAGAGGCTTACGGCACTGTCGATGAATTGAGTGCGTTCATAGGTGTACTCTACGACCAGGAAGGCGTCACTGCCGAAATGAAGAGCGTGTTGGACACAGTGCAGAACAAGTTGTTCACCATTGAGTCGCATTTCGCCTTGGATGAGAACTCAGAGGTGAAGAAGATGATTCCCGTGTTGACACCTGATGATGTGGCTTTCGTTGAGCATGAAATCGACATGATGAACGAGCAGCTACCAGAGTTGAAATCCTTTGTCATCCCAGGCGGAAATCTCAAGGCAAGTTATGCCCATGTGTGTCGTACGGTGTGCCGTCGTGCCGAGCGTCAAGGCTGGCGTTTGGCTGCACAACACTCTATCGATGCGCTCGATTTGAAATACCTGAATCGGCTGTCAGATTATTTCTTTGTTTTGGCTAGATTTTTTGGCTTTTTAGACAAAGTTGATGAAAACAATTGGGAATCAAATAAATAAAAATTTGTTATTTATACAAAAAAGCCCTTGCTAGTTCCAAAAATACTTGTACTTTTGCGCCCTCAAAAAAGAGTAAAACAAAAAACAAAAATACAATGTATTGGACACTAGAATTAGCCTCAAAATTGGAAGACGCCCCTTGGCCAGCCACTCGTGACGAATTGTTGGATTGGGCTTTGCGTACAGGCGCACAAGAAGAAATCATAGAAAACCTTCAGGAAATCGAAGACGAAGGCGAGATATACGAACGTATCGAAGACCTTTGGCCGGATTATCCTACTAAGGATGACTTTTTCTTCCACGAGGATGAGTATTAATCATTCAAGCAACAAAAATCTTTAAATAAATGAGGCTCATAGGTACCTATGAGCCTTTTTTTTGCCCAAAAACAATACATTTTGGTTTTAATTAGTATTTTTGCTCCTTTATACGCAACCTATGAATAATATAATCACCGACTCCCACACCCAAGAATTGCTGACGCAATACCGCCAGCTTCTTCCCATTTATGAGCAAATGGCAGAAATGATTCCCGAGAAATTGCAGGAAATTTTCGCCGAAGCGGGCATCATCGTGGCTGCCGTGGAGCATCGCGTGAAAAAAGAGGACTCCCTCGCGGGGAAGCTCCGACTTAAAGGAAACAAATACCACAGTATCCATGACGTCACTGATGTGGTGGGCATCCGCGTGATCACATTCTATAATGATGATGTAAACAAGGTGGCCTCTGTTCTTGAGCGTCTGTTTGAGATCGATTGGGAGAACTCCATCGACAAGCGAAAGGCGCATGAGATCGACAGCTTCGGCTACCTCTCTTTACATTATATCTGTCGTATCCCCGAAACCGCCTATGCCAACTCTGAGCATCCCGAACTGAACCAGATCCGCTTTGAGGTGCAGATGCGAACCGTCCTTCAACACGCTTGGGCCAACATGAACCATGATACAGGATACAAAAGCGGGGTGGAAATTCCCAAGGTGTATAAGCGCAATTTGAGTCGCTTGGCGGGCATGCTTGAGCTGGTGGACGATGAGTTCAGCCGTATCCGTCATGAGCTCGCTGACTATCGTCGGCAGATGCAGAAACTGGTGGCATCAGGCAACCTAAGCGAGGTGCCACTCGACGGCGATGCCTTCAAAAGTTATCTGCAAATTGGGCCTTTCGACGCACTGACACGTCGAATTGCCTCCATCAATCAGGCGGAGATTCAGCCGGTAGACCTATCTCCTTTCCTTACGTTGTTTGAAGCCATGGGGTTCAAAACCCTTGGGGATATCGATGCCTTGATGAAGAACTATTTTGAGGCAGCTTACCAAATCGCCTGCTTCCAAATTGGCCTAACCGACATTGATATCCTTTCCTCATCTGTGGCACTCCAGAACCTTTGCATAGCCTATATCCTTAAGAACAACGGTGGTCGCATCGGACTGAAATGGATGTTGGACACACTGAATGGACCTTCTGAAGGGAACGAAGCGATGGCTGACCTTCTGGTGGAACAAACAAAAGACCTTCCTTTTATGAATCAATAAGTTATGGCAAACAATCCCTTGAATACACAACTACTGGACCACGCCATCGTTTTCGCTGTCCATGCCCACGCGGGTACAGAACGCCGAGGGAAGGGCTTCCCCTATATCATTCATCCTATGGAAGCGATGGAGATTGTGGCTACGATGACTACTGACCAGGAATTATTGGCGGCAGCTGCTTTGCACGACTCCGTGGAAGATACCGACGTTACTATTGAAGACATTAGTACGGAGTTTGGAGACAGGATAGCCTCTTTGGTAGCACAGGAGAGCGAAGAAAGGCTAGAAGGCCTAAGCGAAGAAGAGAGCTGGCACGACCGCAAACAAGCCGCCATCGACCGTTTGGCTAAGGCATCACGTGACGTCAAGATAGTAGCCCTTGGCGACAAACTTTCCAACATACGAGCCATTGCCCGTGACTATGCCGAAATAGGTGATGCCCTTTGGCAACGCTTTCATGCCAAAGATCCCAAAGCCCATGAGTGGCATTACCGTGGCCTCGCCGATTCTCTCAGGGAACTGCAAGACACATCCGCTTTTCAAGAATTCGAGTCCTTAATCAATAAAGTGTTTTCCCATGGAAGCCATTAGAATTTCTCTTGACGATTATGTCCTTTCCGGTGGCGGTGCCAACGGCGAGAGCTACGACCACAAGACCGACCCTACAGTGATGCTCAAGCTCTATTTTCCAGGTAAGATTCAGCAACCTCTAGATGAAATGAACTTGGCTCGTAAGGTCTATGACATGGGTGTCCCCACACCGGAACCGGGAGAATATGTCGTCACCGAAGACGGTCGCTACGGCATCCGTTTCCGCCGTATTTTAGGGAAGAAATCCTATTCGCGTGCCACGGCAGACGAGCCGGAAAAAGTAATGCAATTTGCATCTGAATTTGCCCAAATGTGCCTTAAACTCCATGCAACACACGTAGACACCACGCGGTTCGAGAACGTTAAGGATCGATATTATCGACTTCTCAAGGAAACCCCATTCTTTACGCCAATGGAGAAAAGCCGTCTGGAGCGATTCATTGCCGATGTCCCCGACGAAGACACCGCCATCCATGGCGACCTCCAATACAGCAATGCCATCTTCGTTGGTAACCAACGCTATTTCATCGACTTGGGTGATTTTTGTTGGGGCAACCACCTCTTTGACGTGGGAATGGTTTATCTCTGCTGTTGCCTTAGCGACGAGGCATTCATTCAAGAGACTTTCCATATGCCTAAGGCTTTGGCCATCAAGTTTTGGGAGTGCTTTGTACCAGCGTATTTCGGGAAAGGCGTTTCACTGAAAGAAATTGAAGAAATGATACGTCCCTTTGCCGGACTCAAGACCTTGATTGTGGAAAGGGACACCAAATGTCCCATGCCAGAATTACGTGCAGCATTAAACTCCATCTTATGAAGTCTGACCGAAAAAAAGACAATAAAAAAGACGGCATATCAATGAGAGCCAGATTGATGCTGGTGATTGTGGCCGCCCTCTCGCTGGAGGTCACTGCCATCATCCAGTTTGCTTTTGCCCAGAAGGAAATCAAAAAAGAGGCCTCACTTCGTGCGGAGAGCGAACTAAAAAGTGCTGAGAACAAAATCATGGATGTCGTGAACCAAGCAGAGGCCGCTGTTCGCAATAGTATTTGGGTGGCCCAATGGTGCTTGGAAAATCCCGACAGCTTGGAACGGATACCTCAGCTGGTAGTGAGAGAAAACCCTGTTGTAGTCGGCTCAACCATGGCTCTCGTTCCTGGGTACAGCACAAGATTTCCCTTGTATGCCCCTTACGTCGCTAGAGATTTGGAGACTGGTGAGATCAGGATGCTTTCACTGGCTACGGAGGAATACGACTATCCCTCCATGGAATGGTTTACCAAACCTATTGAATTGGACGACAGCTATTGGTCGGAACCTTATTTTGATGAAAATGGCGGTGATATCCTGATGACAACCTTCTCCATGCCAGTAAAAGACACAAACGGTGAGGTGGCAGCCATCCTAACCGCCGACATCTCTTTGGATTGGCTCACGGATTTTGTTGGCGAGATCAAGGTTTATCCCAACGCCTTCAGTATGGTTGTCAGTCGGAGCGGACAAATTATGGTGTGTCCTGTTGAAACCTTGGTGATGCAAACCACCGTTGATCAGTTTGCTTCGGGATCTGAAGACTACGAAGCGCTCGACCATTTCAACCAGGCCATGCTATCTGGACAGTCGGGCGAGATGCCTGTCCGTTACCAAGGACAAACCAACCATGTCTATTTCTCACCCGTGGAGCGAACGGGGTGGTTTTTGTCGATTGTGCTTCCTGAAAAAGATTTGTACAGTGGTGTTCGCAAGGTTGGTATAATTGTGAAGTTGTTGCAGCTATTGGGTTTGGCCATGCTTATTGTCATACTTCGGGTGGCGACCAAAAACCAAGCCAAATACCATAGTATGAACGAACAGAAAGAACGGATGGAAAACGAGCTCCATATTGCCCGAGAGATTCAGATGGCGATGATTCCCAAGACTTTTCCGCCTTTCCCGGAGCGAAAAGACTTGGATCTTGCTGCCTCCATCATTCCTGCCAAAGAAGTTGGGGGCGATCTATACGACTTTTTCATCCGTGACGAGAAACTGTTCTTCTGCATCGGCGATGTGTCAGGTAAGGGAATTCCTGCCTCTTTGGTGATGGCGGTGACGCGAAGTCTGTTTCGTGCCGTGTCGGCCCATGAAGACAGTCCGGCAAAAATCATTACCTTGATGAACAACTCCATGTCGGAAACCAACGAGAATTGTATGTTCGTCACCTTCTTCTGTGGTGTGCTTGACCTGAATGCTGGCCAACTTCATTACTGTAACGCAGGCCACAACCCGCCCATGATCCTCACCGATGCCATCAGGATGCTGCCTGTGGAACCTAACGTTCCATTAGGCATTCTCAAGGAAATAGATTTCGTTGAGCAGGAAATGCCTTTCAACTACGATGACGCTCTCTTCCTTTATACTGATGGCCTTTCAGAGGCTGAAAATGCATCCCAAGAACAATTTGGCGAGGCTCGGATAGAGTCGGCTCTCCACGGAAAAAAACGCTCAGAAGAACACATGCAAAACATCGAACAGCAAGTCTCTCTCTTTGTTGGTGAAGCTCCGCAAAGCGACGACCTGACTATGCTATTCGTCCACTATCTGGGCAATGCGAACAAGAATCCGCATCACCTCATCTTGCATAACGATGTTGAACAAATTGCCTTGCTGCCTGAGTTTGTCGAGGCTGTAGCAAATGAGGCACAACTCGATAACGAAGCCACTTTCAATCTCAATTTGGCCTTGGAAGAGGCTGTGAGCAATGTGATTATGTATGCCTATCCCGAAGGAACAGATGGCATGGTGGATATTAAAGCCATCGTTGATGGGAAGCACGTGTCGTTCGTCATTACCGACAGTGGAAAACCTTTTGACCCCACAGCCAAGGAAGACGTTGACATTAATTCAAAGATGGATGAACGTCCGATTGGAGGTCTTGGTATCCACCTCGTCCGTACTATTATGGATACGGTGAACTATGAACGAAAAGGAGAAAACAACATATTAATAATGACTAAAAACTACTAACAACATGGAAGTAAACATCTCACGTGAAAACAACACGATTATGGTTCGTTTTTCAGGCCGTATGGACACTCCAGGAGCGCAGGAAATCAACCCGCAGATGACCGCTTTGGCCGAAGAAGCCGACAAAACAATCGTTTTGGATTGTACGGATCTCTCCTACATATCCAGTTCGGGCCTTAGGATCTTCTTGACCTTGCGCAAGGCTGCTGCTGACAAAGGAGGGAAAATCATCGTTCGTAACATTTGTGATGACATCCGCAGTGTGTTTATGATGACTGGATTTTTGAACCTGTTTGAGATACAATCAAATCAGACTAATAAAGATTTGTAATTCATATAGTTATATATTTTTTGTATGGCTTTTTTTGCCTTTTTCTTACTTTTGGCATAGTTTTTGGAAAAATCACATTGAGACCAAAAAATGCTCTTTTTTTTGAGAAATCAAGATTAAAGTGTATATTTGCGGCAGAAAAAGTAATATAGCGGAAGCCGAAAAGCTTATGAGTAGGCAATAAATTAAAGGTTGCGCCCGACACTTATTTAGGGATAATAAAATGAAGAAACTTTTTATCACTGCATTATTTGCTCTTCTGATGGGTGGCTTTGCCGCTACAGCTAATGCTCAGGTTAAAATACCTGCTGGCACTCCTCAGGCACAAACTAACACCAAAAAGCCAAAGGTGGTGAATAAAACCGATGAGGGTTCTATTGAAGCCCAAAAAGAAGCCAATAAAAAAGCTGCTGAAAAAGCCAAGGCTGAAGCTGAAGCCGCCAAGGCTGCCGCTGCTGCCGCCGCCGCTGCCGCCAAGGCTGAAAAAGCTGATGCAGAAGCTAAACAAGCCGAGGCTGCGGCTCTCGAGGCTGAAGCTGCGTTAATTAACGAATCGATCCAAGCTTTTAAGGACAAAGTCAATCAATGCAAAGAAGAACAAGGTAAGAAGGCCTCCGATAAGAATCTATTTACTACGTATTTGAATCAAGCTTTGGATCTTCGAACGAAAGCTCGGGTTTATGAGAGTAAGTGGAATGAAAAACAAAAGAAAGATTTTAACAAGGCTAATACTGACCTTGAAAGATTAATTACGAAATAACAATAAAAAAACACTCTTTATCTGATGGGGGCAAGGGGAAAGTTTTCCTTTTGCCCTCATTTTTGGTGCCGATATAAAATGATAAGTTTTGCCAATGTCATCGTCATTATTCCATAGACTTCGTCTCGTTGCACAAATTAACCGAGGCCTTTTCCTTACCGATTCCAAACGCACGGTTTTGGGACGGATTTGGCAACTGTTTTCCAGATTCACTTGGGAGCTTCCTCAGACCCTTGCGGGCTGGTTCTATTCAGTGGGAAGAGCTATGGCGGGTCAGGTTGACTGTGTCGATACTTTTGGTGGCATCACCTTTGTGACGAAAAAAAACTACAAGTATGGTATGGGTGTTTCATTGGGCACCTTCGTTGACCTTTGGGCAAGTTCTTGGATGCATGGCGAAGGAGAAAGGTATATTCTCGGTAATCAGATTTGTATGCATGAGTTCGGGCATACCGCCGACAGCCAACGTTTCGGCTGGTTGTATCTTCCCGTCATCGGGCTGCCTAGTCTGTTGAGTGCCTTCGGCAAGGGAGACCATAGTGTTTTCTGGACGGAAACGAGAGCCAACCGACACGCCAAGTGGTATTTTGGCAAATATTACAGCATTGCTTGGAATGAGACGGGCTATCCAACGGAAAACTATGCTTGATTGTCAGCCTTTTTGTGTTTATATCACCCGTTCATTAACAATCCTCCATTCTCCTGGCTTTAACTCACCAAGAAAAATGTTTCCAATCTGGATGCGGATAAGGCGCAGCGTGGGGAAACCAACGGAAGCGGTCATGTGGCGCACCTGCCTGTTTTTGCCTTCGATGAGGGTAAGCTTGACCCAACTGGTCGGAATATTGGCACGGTAGCGGATGGGCGGCATCCGCTCCCAGAGGTTTTCTGGCGGTTCTACGATTTGTGCTTGGCAGGGTTTGGTACGGTAGCCTTTGAAATTTACTCCTTTTTTCAATTGGTTTATAGCTTCTGGGGTGATTTGTCCGTCGACTTGTGCAAGATAGGTGCGCGGATGCTCGAATTTCGGATCCAATAGTTTCTTGATGAGATTTCCCTCGTCGGTAAGGAGTAAAGCGCCTTCACTGTCATGGTCGAGGCGACCGGCAGCATACACACCGGTAGGGAACCCAAACTCATCGAGTGCCCGATGCCCGGCCTCAGGAGTAAATTGGCTGAGCACACCAAAGGGCTTGTTGAAAAGAATCACCATAATTAATTCGCAAAGACAAATTAGATGCAAAAGTACACTTTTTATTGACTATATGATAGAAAGTCATTGCTCTTTCTGGCACATTTTTTGTAAAATCAAAATAAAAATATATATTTGCAGCTGAAAAATCGTATAGCGGAAGCCGAAAAGCTTATGAGTAGGCAAAAGAATTAAAAGTTGCGCCCGACACACATATAGGGATTATAATATGAAGAATTTTATTATTACCACAATAATGGCTCTCTTAATTGGTGCCTTTGCCTTTACTGCTAATGCACAAGATAAGAAAGTCGTAAGAACAAGGGCAAAAACGGAAAAGCAAATAAACACTGAGAGCAAAAGACAGAATTTGAAGAATAATGCAAATGAGAATTCTACAAAAGCCCAAAAAGAAGCCAAACAAACTCTAAAATTAAAAAAAGAAGCCGAAGCAAAAGCCAAGGAAGAGGTCGAGAAAAAAGCCATAAAAGAGAATAGCGACTTGTTCGATGAGTTTGTGGAAACAATCAACAATTGTGAAATAGAACACAAAAAGAAGTATGACGAAAACAATCAATTTAATCAGTATTTGGAAAAAGGATTGAGGCTTAGTACAAAGATTAATACAAAAATGCTGACAGATGAGCAAAAGGTAATTTTTGAGGCGACCAAAGCAAAACTTAGTGGTTTTCTTAAGGGATAGAAAAGATAGTAACTAGGATATCTCCGTAAGGGGCAAGGGGAAAGTTTTCCTTTTGCCCTTTTTTGATGCCGATATAAAGCCGCAAATTTCATTAATGTCATCGCCTTTGTTGAATTGATAGATAAAATCCGTATCTTTGCCGTTTGAAATCTATATCTTGACAGGCTCAATAACCATGCGGAAAGTTGTAACCATTCAGGATTTAAAACAAGGCCTCGGTTTGAAAGGCTTCTTCGGCACTTGTGCCGCAGGGTTGGCCTATGCGTTTCTCCGTTTGGGCAAAATCAACCGATTGTTCGACGGAGCAGCTGATTACCAGGGTCGTGAGTTTGCCGACCATCTCATCGAGAATATGAACATCACTATTGATGTCAGTCCCGAACAATTAGAGAGCATTCCTAAAGAAGGCGGCTTCGTAGTGGTGAGCAACCATCCTTTCGGTGGCATTGAGGGTGTAATGTTGTTAAGCGTCATCGCTAAGGTGCGACCCGATTTCAAACTGATGGCCAACTTTATCTTGTCGCATATCCCGAACCTTAAAGAGTGCTTCTTCTCAGTGAATCCTTTCGAGAAAAACCCCGAATGGAAGAGCAGTGTTGGTGGCATCAAGGGTGCTATTCTACATATTGCGGCAGGAAATGGCTTGGGTGTGTTTCCTGCTGGTGAGGTGTCGCGCTATCGTGGTCACGACTATCCTGAGGACCAGGCATGGAGCACTTCCATCGCCCGCATCATCAAGAACGCTGGCGTGCCTGTGATTCCCGTGTTTTGGGATGGTCACAACTCGAAACTATTCTATTTGGAGGACAAGATCCACCATATGCTGGGTACATCTCGTCTGACCAAGGAATTGATTAACAAACACGATACTTGCTTCAACTTGCAAATCGGCAAACCGATTCTACCTGCCGAGATAGCAACATACGAGAAGCCTGCTGATCTGGCGGCATATCTGCGGAGCCGTTCCTACGCCCTCGAAGCCAATATTCCTCCAAAACCATTGGAAAAGAAGGAAGTGAAGCAAACCGGGATTGATGCTCCAAGTGACTTGTCACTCATGTTGTCCGAATTGGATGCCATTCGCGAGAAAGCTTTCCTTTTCTCTGCTTCTGATTTTGAATGTTATTTGGCGGATTATGAAGATATTCCGAATCTGATGCACGAAATCGCACGCTTGCGTGAGGAGACGTTCCGTGCCATCGGTGAGGGCACAGGCAAGAACCTCGACCGGGACGAGTTTGACTCGCATTTCAAGCACCTGATTCTTTGGGATAAGGTGAAACAAAGGATTGTGGGTTGCTATCGTCTGGGTATCGGCAGCGAGATTGTCCCGAAATTTGGCATCAAGGGCTTTTATGTCAGCACTTTGGTCAATATTAACGAGGCTTTCATTCCATATCTGGAGCACACCATAGAGTTAGGGCGTTCGTTTGTTGCGCTCGACTATCAGAAAGAAGTGTTGCCGTTGGTGTCGCTGCTTCGTGGCCTCTCCGATGTGGTGGTGCGTTATCCCAATATCAAGCATTTCATTGGGCCGGTGAGCATCAGTAGCTGGTATCCCAAGTTCTATCAAAGTATGATTGCGAAGTATGTCACCGAGAAGCATCCTGTGAGCGACGACCTTGCGCATATGGCCATGCCGATGACACCTTTCCGTCCAGATTTCCTGAAAGTGGATGCTGATGTGTTGATGCAGGGTAATATGGATAGTATCGACAAGTTCGACAAGTTCATGTTCCGTTTGAGCAACGGCCAATACCGTTTGCCTACGCTGTTCAAGAAATACCTGAAACTGAACGCCAAGTTCCTCTGTTTCAATGTCGACCCCGACTTCAACGACACGCTCGACTCGCTCCTTTTCCTCACTTTCACCGACTTTCCCGAAGACGAAGTGATGCCGCTCTTCCGTGATAGCAACGAAGAAGAGAAGGAAAGTGTCAGGAAACGTTTCGGGTATATTTGACTATGACTTATGACGATGAGTATGACCGCTTTTACGCTTAGTTAAAGTGGTCATAGTCATATTATTGGTCATCGTCTTCTTCAATTGTCTGTGCGAAGAAACTGAAGTTCACTTTGCCGTAATGTCTCTGCTCCATGAAATGGGGATGCTCTTCAAAGTTCTGGTACTTATCGTGTTCCAATACGAACATACCACCTTCACGTAATAAGTTGTTGTCGAAGATGAGTTGCACCAAAGTGTCGTAATGCTCACAGTCGTAAGGTGGGTCGGCAAAGATAAGGTCGTACTGCATCTTGTGCTTTTCGAGGAAACGGAATACATCGGAGCGAACTACAAGCAATTCCTTCATATTGAGTTTGTTGGCCGTCTCACGAATGAATTTCACGCAGCCGAAGTCTTGGTCTACTGACACAACCTTGGGGCAGCCTCTCGATACCAGCTCGTAGGAAATATTACCTGTGCCGGCAAACAAATCCATAGCTTCAGTTTCCTCAAAATCGAAATGGTTTTCAATGATGTTGAAAAGGCTTTCCTTGGCCATGTCGGTGGTAGGGCGCACGGGCAGATTGGTTGGAGCAATGATTTGCCGCCGTTGGTATCTTCCTCTTATGATTCTCATTTTTGTTTTTTTGACTCGGGACTTCGTGACTTCGGGACTTTAGGTCAAGCTCCATCTCATAGTCTCGTAGTCTCGTGCCTTAATGCTTGATAAAGAATGAAATAATATTGGAATGGTACTTTTTCAAAAGGCTTGCTCGTATGAAATACGAGCGGGTCTTCTACAAAGAGGATGTCTTTCACATAGCGTCCGCAAAGGTCGATGATATCCGAGGCTGGACGGATGAGACCCGAGAAAGTGACAGGAGTGTCTTGCCCGGAAACACCATTTTGTTCCATGGCAAACAGCAGAAAATAGGCAAAATCTTCTTTTGTATTGAACCTAAAATTATTGAAAAACAATAACTTGCCATCCTTTTTGATGAGCATGTCATAGTCTCGGTTGCGGACATTAACGTAGACGCCGTTGTTTTCTGCATTTTGCATCACGCTGTTGATGAATACACTGCTCGAATGGACAATGCTGATGTTTCCCCATTTGGTCGACACCTTATCTTGCAAGGCCTTCAAATAGGCGAAGACATTGTAACTTTGTACCGACTCCAAACGCTCCGAAAAGGTGGAATATCCTTCTGGGATTTGAAAACCGAAGTCAAGGTATGTGGCTTGGTCGTCATTGTTGAACAGAGGTTCAGGGACAAGGGTGCAGTAACGGTTGTCGATGATGCATGTCACCGATTGGAAGGTCTTGTTGTTCAGACCTTTCGATTCCAATGCGCGTTCCAAAGTGCGGTAGAGATCGTCGCTGTCGGCCAATAAGTCCGACTGATAGCATTCCAAGGCGATGAGCTTTTGTGCGGCAGTGTCGAGAAGGGCAAAAGAAAGACCACCCAATGCACATTGGATGGTCATTCTGTATTGCGATGACTTCTCGGCATCAAACTCCTCACCAAATTGTGAGATGTAAGGATTCAACGATGCCGTCATTCATCCTAGACGTTTAGAGTTTCTCCCAGTTACCTTCGGTGGATGCTTCTTCCATAGAGCCGACTTTCAGACCGGCATAACGGTTGATGCTTTCCTTCTCAGCCTTAAGGTTGTCAACGCGCTGTTTCCATTCCTTCTCATTAAATGCGGCACCTGGTTGAGCCAAATATACCTCGTATGGAGTGCGGGCTTCGAAAAGCGGAACTTTGATACCGCTGCTTTCCTTGGTACCGGCCTCCAGTTCGAAATTGGTTTGAGGTTGGCTGAAAGGCACCAACTTTATGTCGTTGATATTGAAATTGGCGCGACCAGTTTTGAGGGAGTCCATTACTTTTACGAATCCAATGGTGTCGTAATCGGTATAATAAGTGGAGTCC
>JAEEGK010004309.1_pt1 | contig 35037 bp, 26 predicted proteins | sample 8958771 | NCBI WGS metagenome assembly JAEEGK01 (sample SAMN16246547, study PRJNA631951) | gut metagenome | biome: gut microbiome; feature: rumen; material: SC-attached | host: Bos | place: Iran: Karaj | collected 2018-10 | reverse complement strand
GGCCACCTTCAACGACGATCCCTATCTGTACGTCGCCGATCCCCTGGTTTCCCTGGAGACCAGTGAGTTGGCACCCTACCGTGTCAACCGCAATTACAATACCAGTCTGACCTACGGCGAGACGAAGAACGCCTGGGCGATGCTCCAGTTATACCGTCGTCTGAACCCAAAGGGCCGTAACATCGTTGTCAGATTCGAGGCAAACGGCGGCAGCAGTCAGGATGAGAACGTCTCCAACAACGAAGTGTGTCTTTATCTTGTGAAAGACCAGTCAGGTAATGACTCCACCTACTATACCGCCCGTTACAACACGACCCCGGGCAGCAACGGCGGCTACGTACTCAGTACCACCTACAGCGAACCGCTCTGGAAGGGTGCCCACTTGCAGTTCAACTATGAAATGAGATACAGCCAGAACAAGAGCGACCGCCAAACATACGACTTCAGCGAGATGGACCAGAACCCCTTTGCCGGCATCCATCCCGAATACCGTGAATGGGATCCCTGGCTCTCAACAGTCTACGACCAGCTGGACAGCTATCTTGACAAGAACCTGAGCCGTTTCTCCGAATACAAGAACTACACCCACAACCTGAGCCTCACGCTGCGCCACCGCCAGGAGAAATACGACTACAACATCGGATTCCTCGTGCAGCCCCAGCACTCCAACTTCATCCAGGACTACCGAGGCATCTATGTCGACACGGTCCGCTACGTGACCAACCTCACCCCAACACTTAATTTCCACTATAAGTTCAGCGAACAGAGCAACCTCTGGATACACTACCGGGGCGACACACGCCAGCCGGAAATGTCACAGTTGCTCGATATCACCGACGACTCGAACCCCCTCTATATCACACAGGGAAACCCCGGTCTGAAGCCGCAGTTCACTAACTCGCTGAACACCTACTATAACAACTACATCGTGCGCTATAAGCGGAGCATTGTGGTCTATGCCAACTACAGACATATCCAGAACAGCATTTCAAACTTCGTGCGCTATAACCCCGATACGGGCGGCAGCATCTCAAGACCGGAGAACATCAACGGTAATTGGAACATCAACGGCGGGTTCACCTTCAACACCGCCCTCGACTCGACAGCCCACTGGAACATCGGCACCGACACTCGCATCAGATACAACCATTTCATGAGTTATGTAGCCCAACAGCAGGCTGATGCGGAGGAGAACACGACACGTACCGTCAACCTGAACGAACGACTGACAGCCGGCTACCGCAATGACTGGCTTGAGGTGACGCTCGACGGTAACATCAACTACCAGCACTCGCGCAACGAGCTACAGCCAACGGCGAACCTCGACACCTGGCAGTTGAATTACGGTGGACAGTTCCTGGTGCACCTGCCCCTCGACATCGAGTTAAGCATGAACCTGCATGAGCGCAGCCGACGGGGATACAACGACTCGTCGATGAACACCAATGAGTTCATCTGGAACGGACAAGTATCCAAGAGCTTCCTCAAGAACAAGTCACTCATCGTGGCACTGAACTTCTACGACCTGTTGGGCCAGCAGAGCAACTACGAACGGTGGGTGAATGCCACAGGCCGCAGCGACACGCAGTACAACAGCGTGAACAGTTATGCTATGCTACACGTGCGATACCGCCTGAACATGTTCGGTGGCAAGATCGATACTGAGGGCCACTACGACAAGAAGTGGGGCAACCGCGACAACCACAATCGCAACAGAGGAGGTTGGAGAAGATAACAAATCCTTAAAATATAAAAGAATATGAAAGATTTCAACTATTACGCACCAACGGAAGTGGTGTTCGGTGAACAATCGGAAGAGCAGGTGGCTGCTCTGGTTAAGAAGTATGGCGGCACAAAAGTGCTGGTACACTATGGAGGGCAGAGCGCTGTGCGCTCAGGACTGCTCAACAAAATCTGCAGACTGCTGAAAAAAGGCGGCATAGAATACATCACACTGGGTGGTGTCGTGCCAAATCCAAGACTCTCCTTGGCCCAAAAGGGCATCGAACTCTGCCGTAAGGAAGGTGTTGACTTTATCCTTGCCGTGGGTGGCGGCAGTGTGATTGATTCGTCGAAGTGCATTGCCTACGGTGTATGTTTCGAAGGCGATGTGTGGGATATTTATCTGGTCAAGGCCGAACCTAAGGCGATGCTCCCCGTTGCCTCGGTTCTGACCATCCCCGCCGCCGGTAGCGAGATGAGCGAGGCCAGCGTGATCACCAATGAAGACGGCGACGTCAAGCTCGGCTACTCGAACAACATGTCACGCCCCAAGTTTGCCATCATGAATCCGCGACGTACCTTTACCCTACCCCCGTATCAGACGGCTGCCGGTGTCACAGACATGATGATGCACACTATGGAGCGCTACTTCACGAAGGATGATGATATGGATCTGACTACTGACCTTGCCGAGGCTGTATTGCGACGGATGAAGGCAGCCATATTCGATGTACTGAAAAATCCTGAGGACTACCGCCAGCGCGCCCAGATCATGTGGGGTGGCAGCGTGGCCCACAACGGACTTACCGGCTGCGGTGTCAGCGACGACTGGGCTACTCACCAGTTGGAACATGAGCTGAGCGGTATGTTCGACGTTACTCACGGTGCCGGCCTCGCCGCCATCTGGCCTAGCTGGGCCCGTTATGTGCTGCATCAGAATCTGAGCCGGTTTGTGCGCTTCGCCGTCAATGTGATGGATGTACCCAATGACTTCACCGACCCCGAAGCTACTGCAGAAAAAGGCATTCAGGCCATAGAGCGTTTCTACCATGCCATTGGCATGCCCATCAACATCAAGGAACTGATAGGTCGCGACATTACCGACGAGGAGATCAAAGAAATGACCCGCAAATGTAGTCGTGACTACACCTCTACCTGTGGTTGTCTGAAAGTACTCACGTCTGAGGATATGGAAGCCATCTATAAGATGGCAAGAGGCTGACACCCCCCTCGCCGAAGCTTAAAACCGAGTGCTGCCGTCGTAATTAAAGATGGCTGCATCGGTGGGCACTTCCTGGTCGTAGAACCATACGGCAGAGTCGTTCATCTTGGGATGCTGTTTCTTCAAAAGATTCAGCATCTCAGCCCCTGCCCAGATGACGGGGCCATAGCCGTGAGCGGCCATCACATGGACAGGACGATAGGCATAGAAGGCAGGATCGAAGCCCATGCCTGTACCTACACAGACATTCACCACCTGTCCCTTATCGTTAACTGATGCCTCCACTGCGTGCCAGCCTAACTGGGCTACTGGTCCATAGACCTTCCCATCGATCCAGCCTTTGTTGATAGCGTGGGCGATGCAATAGGTATAGATAGCCGTAGCCGATGATTCCAGGTATGTGTCGTTGCGATCCAACAACTGGTGCCAATAGCCATCATGGTGCTGCAAGGCAGCCAGTCCCTTGATGTGTGACTTCAACAGCGTCATAATCTCTGCCCGTTTCGGATGACTCTCCGGAAGCACGTCAAGCACCTCGCACATCGTCAGGATGGCCCAACCGTTGGCACGTCCCCAATGGAAGGCGGGGTGATCCTCCATCGATTCCACCCAGCCATGACGGAACAGGTTTTTCTCCGGCACCCACATACGACTGGCAAACTGCAATACCTGTCGCGCTGCCTCATCATAGTATTTGGTATCACCAGTATACTGACCCATCTGAGCCACCGTGGGTATACCCATGAACATATCGTCGAGCCAAACGGTATTGAGTTGTGGACGGATGCGGGCAAAAGTGCCGTCGCCGAGGCGGTACTCCTTGTTAAGGATATAATTGGCATAGTTCTGTATTCGCTCATCCACCAACCGGCGCAGGTTATTGTCTGCCCCCTTGAAGATACTGCCCATCGCCTTGATCATCGATGAACAGACGGCCCCGGCATCATCGAGTGCATGAGGATCAATCACCCGGCGCACATTCCCGTCAATCTTCTGGTTCTCTGCATATACCCTATTAAAATAAGGAGCGATCTCGGCAAGTAGCTGATGGCGCTTGAAGACATAGTCTCGATAAGCCACATCGCCAGTAGCCTCATAGGTAGCCAGCACGCCCGAATAAGTTACACCCCACTCATAGCTGGTCATGCGGAATCCGCCCTGTTTCAACTGGGTGTCGGCAGTGATATCCTTCAAATTCGTCACAATTTCACCTGTCTTCCGATTCACGAGCTGGGCAGGCGTCTCCGACTCTATATAACGGAGCACACGGTCCATAACCGCCTTGACATCCTCTGCCTTCGAGACACCATAGCCAAAGCGATAGTCGGGTTTCATCAGGTGAAGCGGCGTGTTGTTGTCATTGACTTGCTGGGCCAACATCGTAACACTGATGCCCATAGCCAATACAAAAATAATAGTTATTCTCTTTCTCATATCATGCAGTGGTTTGTGAAATTCACTTATTTCTGGCCGAGGTAGAATCCGGGCTCAGATGGTTGGTTGTAGCCTACATTCTGGGCTGCGGTTGACAGCCTGTAGGGAATGTCCTCCATCAGACAGTTGATACGGTGGTCTGTGGGGATGGGTGTTATGAAGATACGGAGCTCATCGGAATCGGGTGTGCGGGCTATGACTTCTTCGCGCCAGTCGCCCAAAATGTCAGCAGCGAGGCAGGGGTTCGATTTGGTGCCGTTGTTGAAGACAACCCCATCAAGGTGTTTGACATCGATAATGGTCTTCTGCTGCCAGTCGTATTTCGAAACAGTCTCATGATCGAGTAATTCGCGTAGGAGGTCACCATCCCACCAGATGCCGAAATTCACGGAGAGATAACGGTCACCCAGTTTGAGATGCTGCTGGTGTTGTGGGTCGTCAGGATCCATGGCTGTGTAGAGCACATCGCCCTTGATATTGCGGATGCCGTGACTGTCAGTACTCCACATCTCCACACCGGGATTCTCTGGATCAATATCAGCTGCCATGGCACGTCCTACATCACTCTTTGATGGTAATTGGAAGATGATCTCACCTGTTTTGGCTTTACGGAAGTCAGAACCATCGCGCCTGTTCTCATGGCAGTCCCACACCTGTAGTTCATCTGTCGTGGGGTCGAAGGCCATGAGATGGATGGCGTCACCATGACCCATATTTGTGTTATAAAGGCCTATTCCGTCGTGGTCAACAGCCATCGAACCATAAGTGATCTCATCACAACCATCACCGTCGACATCAGCAACTCGGAGGTTGTGATTACCTTGTCCGGCATAGGTGCTATGGGGCTTGCCATCCTTACCAGTGCCAGGGGCATCGGTGTCGAATACCCAATGCTGTTTCAATTCACGACCGTCCCAATCCCATGCGGCAAGGACTGTACGTGTGTAATAGCCTCTACAGAAAATGGCCGAGGCGTGCTTGCCATCGAGATAACCCACAGCAGCGAGCATGCGATCAGAACGGTTGGCGTAATCATCGCCCCAGTCCTTCAGGTTCCCACGCTCAGGAATATATGGTTTGGTATCCATAGCCTCGCCTGTGATACCATTGAACACGGTGATATATTCAGCTCCTGTGAGGATTCGCCCGGTCTTGGGTCGTCCTTGTTTGTTATACTTGGACCATTCACGTTCAGGTGTCGGGTTCTGGGCATTTTCGGGGGCACGATGACGGTAGTCTGCCAGACTGTCGCCTATGATTTGTCCCAATCCGTCGCGCGTTCCGTCGGAGGTTTTCACGATAAACTCTGCCTTTCCGTCGCCATCCAGGTCATAGGCGATAAAGGGCACGTAGTGGGCCCCGGAGCGGATGTTGATACCCATGTCTATACGCCAGAGAAGTGTGCCGTCAAGACGGTAGCAGTCGAAGAGAGTAGGCCCGGTATAACCATCGTGGGCATTATCGTGGGCATTGGAGGGATCCCATTTCAGAATGATCTCATACTGCCCGTCGCCATCTACATCAGCTACAGAGGCGTCGTTGGCACTATAGGTGAAAGTCTCGCCATCAGGGGTAGTGCCTGCAGCTGGTTTCTGAAGTTTAAGGGGCAGGTAGCCATGAGGAGTATCTGCTTTCAGTGTGAAACTACCGTCGCAGCTACCACCACGTACCTCATAGGTGGCATCGACTGTCAATGGTTGGGAGTCGATAAAGAAGGAGCCTCCTTTCGTAAGGGGAGCAGTATTAAGCTTTTGTCCGTTGCGGAAAACATCGAAGGGCTGTCCAATAGCATCTGATGAGAGTGTTCGCCAGCTGACAATGACCTGTGCACCATCTCGGAATGCTACAACACCACGGTTGAGGTGCTCGAGATTCAGTTGGGTGCGGTCGTATCGTGGTTGTGCATGAAGTACAGACAATATATCAGTAGCAACAAGTAGAGCCAAGAGTAAAATGGACTTCTTCATATTCGACTTTAGTTTTTAGTATTTGTGTGCAAATATACCGTTTTTCTTTTAGGAAAAGAATAAGATTATCAAAGATTGGGGGTGGATTATCAAAAATTAAAGGCTATTTACGTAATGTTGGCGTAATTTTGTAGCCAAAACAAATGATATGAGACGAATATTGCTTTTACTGACCATTGTTAGTTTGTATTCTATTAAGGTTCGTGCACAGGTGGTTGACACTGTGCTGAACAAAGTGAGTGAGAGGCCTTTTTATTTCTCCGTGCCAGTAGAGGATGGTAACTATAAAGTGACTGTCACTTTAGGTAACAAGAAGAAGGCTGCTCAGACGGTGGTTCGTGCTGAGTCGCGTCGTCTGATGGTGGAGAATTGCTTGACGAAGAAGGGCAAGTTTGAGACATATAGCTTTATCGTCAACAAGCGGTCACAGGAGATTCCTGGTGGTGGGAAGGTCAGCCTAAAGCCTCGCGAGCTTGACTATCTGAACTGGGATGGGTTGCTGACACTCGAATTCAATGGTGCAGCCCCCGCCGTACAACGCATCTGCATCGAGCCTGACACTACGGCCACGACCATCTTCCTTTGTGGAAACTCAACGGTGGTGGATCAGGAACTGGAGCCGTGGGCCTCATGGGGACAGATGATTCCACGCTGGTTTACCGACAAGGTGGCTATCTCGAATCATGCTGAGAGTGGACTAACCGTTCGTACTTTCCTCGACGGACACCGTTTAGAAAAGGTACTATCGATGCTGAAGAAGGGTGATTATGTCGTCTGCGAGTTCGGCCATAACGACCAGAAGGAGAAACGTCCTGGTGATGGGGCTTGGTATCATTTCGCTCATGGTCTGAAGACCTTCATCGACCGGGTACGTGCCGCTAACGGTCATATTATCTTCATCACTCCGACGCAACGCAGAAGTTTCGATGAGGCTACGCATACCAAAATTCAGGAGACCCACCTCGACTATCCCGATGCCATGCGGGCGGTGGCCAAGCGTGAAGGTGTTCCTGTGATAGAGTTGCACGATATGACACGTACCTTCTTTGAGACCCTTGGATATGAAGGCAGCAAGAAGGCGTTGGTACATTATCCTGCCAATACATTCCCTGGGCAAGACAAGCCGTTGGCTGATAATACCCACTTTAATCCCTATGGCGCCTACGAGGTGGCTAAGATGGTGGTGATGGGTATGAAACAGTTGCAGTTGCCTATTATCGGTGAATTGAAGGCTGATTGGCAGGATTTCGATGCCGCTCATCCTGACGATCCAGATGCCTTCGTGTGGTATCAAGCTCAGAAGCAGGATGTCACTAAGCCCGATGGAAACTGAAAAATGAAAAGTGTATAATGATAAAATAGGACGATTATGAAAAGATTTGCATTTAAGATGTACCTGAAACCAGGTTGTGAGAAAGAGTACGAAAAGCGTCATGCAGCCATCTGGCCTGAGCTGGTGAAGATGATCAAGGATGGAGGTGTTAGCAACTACAGCATCTATTGGGACAAGGATACAAACATCCTGTTTGGCTATCAGGAGTGCGAGGGCGAAGGCAATTCACAAGACACGGAGAACGTAGACCCGATCACCCAGAAATGGTGGGATATGATGGCTGACATCATGGAGGTGAATCCCGATAATTCGCCCGTCACGGTCCCTATCCAGGAGGTGTTCCATCTGGATTAAAGATTGACCTATCTTATTTTTAACGGATTAATCTGATTTTTCTTTGTGAAAATGAAGATTAATCCGTTTTCTTTTTGTATCTTTGCAGCCCAAATGAAATAATTATAACGTTATAAGATAAAAGAAATGGCTGAAACTAAGAAGATTAAGACCGCTTTGGTGTCGGTATTCCACAAGGACGGACTTGACGAACTCCTCAAGAAACTGAATGAGGAGGGCGTGAAATTTTTGTCGACAGGTGGTACGCAGAAATTTATCGAATCTTTAGGTTACGAGTGCCAGAAGGTGGAGGATGTAACCACTTATCCTTCAATCCTCGGTGGTCGTGTGAAGACACTGCATCCGAAGGTGTTCGGAGGAATCCTTGGCCGTCGCGAGAACGAAGGTGACATCGAGCAGATGAAGCAGTATGAGATTCCTGAGATTGATTTGGTAATCGTAGACCTTTACCCATTTGAGCAGACGGTAGCAAGTGGTGCCTCTGAGGAGGATATCATTGAGAAGATTGATATCGGTGGTATCTCACTGATCCGTGCAGGTGCTAAGAACTTCAAAGATGTGGTGATTGTGCCGAGCAAGGCTGAATACAGCGTGCTGTTGAATATCCTGAACGAAAAGGGTGCTCAGACTGATATCGAGGATCGTCGTATGTTTGCTACTCGTGCCTTTGGCGTGAGCTCACACTATGATACAGCCATCCATACATGGTTTGAAAAATAAAAAGGTATAAAAGAAAAAGGTAAAAGGATTATATGGGATTTTTCAGTTTTGTACAAGAGATAGCAATGGATCTGGGAACGGCCAATACGATTATCATCAGCGATGATAAGATCGTGGTCGACGAACCCTCAGTCGTTGCTTTGGACCGTCGTACCGACAAGATGATTGCAGTTGGTAACGATGCTAAGATGATGTATGAGAAGACGCACGACAATATCCGTACCGTTCGTCCTTTGCGTGATGGTGTGATAGCCGACTTCTCAGCTTGTGAGCAGATGATTCGCGGTCTGATTAAGATGGTTCACTCTGGCAGTCGTCTGTTCTCGCCCTCACTGCGCATGGTGATTGGTGTGCCCTCTGGTTCTACTGAGGTTGAACTGCGTGCCGTACGTGACTCTGCGGAGCATGCCGATGGTCGCGATGTGTATTTGATCTTTGAACCCATGGCTGCTGCTATTGGTATTGGTATCGATGTTGAGGCTCCCGAGGGTAATATGATTGTTGATATCGGTGGTGGTTCTACCGAGATCGCAGTGATTTCACTGGGTGGTATCGTGGCCAATAACTCCATCCGTACTGCAGGCGATGATCTGACGGCAGATATCCAGGAATATATGTATCGTCAGCACAACGTAAAGGTCAGCGAGCGCATGGCTGAGCGTATCAAGATCAATGTGGGTTCTGCCCTCACTGATCTGGGCGAGGAGGCTCCCGAGGATTTCATTGTTCATGGTCCTAACCGTATTACGGCATTGCCAATGGAGGTGCCCGTATGCTATCAGGAGATTGCTCATTGTCTTGATAAGACTGTCTCAAAGATTGAGAACGCCGTGCTCTCTGCCCTCGAGAATACACCTCCTGAGCTCTATGCTGATATCGTAAAGAATGGTATCTATCTGGCTGGTGGTGGTGCACTCCTGCGTGGTCTTGACAAGCGTCTTACGGATAAGATGCATATTCAGTTCCATGTGCCCGAGGATCCCCTCCACAGTGTTGCAAAGGGCGCAGGTGTAGCGCTGAAGAATATTGATCGTTTCAATTTCTTGATGAGATAAAAACGTATAGGGAATGCGCAACCTGCTGGATTTCCTGCAAAAGTATCATCACTGGCTAATTTTCATATTGTTGGAAGTTGTCAGTGGTGTTCTGTTGTTTAAGTACAACAGTTACCAGAATAGTGTATTCTTCTCATCGGCTAATGCTGTTATAGGGAAGATCTACCAGTGGGAAAACAACGTGTTCTCATTCTTCAACTATGGTCGGATGAACGAGGAGCTCACGCTTCGTAACTTTTATCTGGAACGACAGGTTGACCAGTTGCGCCGTCTCTATGGCGATCTGACAAGGGATACCACGGCACTTGAACGTACCGGGCTGGAGTTTCTCAGTCAGTACGAGGTGATTCCCGCAAAGGTGGTCGACAATTCTATTCACAAGATGGAGAACCTGATGACCATTGACAAAGGTCGTGCCGACGGTGTGGAGCCCGATATGGGAGTGGCTTGTGGCAATGGTGTCGTGGGTGTTGTCTATCTGGTAAGCGATCATTATGCGGTCGTCATTCCTGTGCTCAATGCTTCTTCGTCACGCATCAGTTGTGCCATCCGTGGGCGAGGTTACTTTGGCTATCTGCGCTGGTATGGCGAAGATCCTGCTGTAGCCTATGTCGAGGATGTGCCTCGTCATGCGCGTTTCAAGTTGGGTGATTGGATTGTCACCAGTGGTTTCTCCTCCATCTTCCCTTCAGGGGTCTTGGTGGGGAAGATAGAGCAAGCCTATAACTCGCGCGACGGATTGTCGTATAAGTTGAAGGTTCGCTTGAGTACGGATTTCAGCTGTGTGCGCGATGTATGTGTCATCAGCGATAAGGGAATTGCTGAGCGAGCAGCATTGCAGAAGGCTGCAGAGGATTCATTGATTTTCAAACAACAGAATAGATAACGATATGACGACTGAGTGGATGATCCGTCTGGCACAGTGTGTGGTGCTTGTATTGGTTCAGGTGTTGTTCCTGAATCATATTCACCTCTTTGGCCTGGCTATTCCTTTGCTCTATATCTATATCGCTATCACTTTCCGTCGCGGTACCCCCAAGTGGGCAGCCCTGCTTACCAGCTTTTTACTTGGTCTGGTTATCGATTCATTTTCAGGTACACCAGGCTTGGCAGCAGGTTCGCTGACGCTTATTGCCATGGTGCAGTCCTATTTGCTGGAACTGTTTGTCCCGCGCGACTCTGCCGATAATATGGAGGTGTCGATCTCGTCGCTTGGATTCTCTAAGTACGTTCTGTTCTCAGGTTCACTTGTTCTTCTCTATTGTCTGGTGTTCTTCGGCCTCGAGTCGTTCAGTTTCTTCAATGTGATATCGTGGTTAGGCCATACAGCGGCTAGTTCAGTGCTGACGTTGTTAGTTATTCTGGCCATTGAAAGTGTTCGTTCAAGGTGAAGGATTCCAGTCTTGAATATCGGCATTATGTGATAGGTGGGGTGGCTGTCTTGATAGTGGTCGTCTACATTATCCGTCTGTTCACACTCCAGATTACGAGTGATGACTACAAGAAGAGTGCCGACTCCAACGCCTTCCTCAAAAAGATAGAATATCCTGCCCGCGGTGCTATCCTTGATCGTCATGGAAAGTTGATGGTGTATAACCAGCCTTCTTACGACATCATGGTGGTGATGAACGAGGTTAAGGGGCGTCTCGATACCCTTGAGTTCTGCAATGCTTTGGGCATTTCGCATGAGGAGTTCGACAAGCGTATGGCTGCCATAAAGGATCGCAACCGCAATCCTGGCTATTCGCGTTTTACGGAACAGGTATTCCTGAGTCAGCTCTCTGACAAGGATTTTAGCATGTTCCAAGAGAAGATGTTCCGTTTCCCTGGTTTCTATGTTCAGAAGCGTACTGTTCGCCAATATCAGTACCCTGTAGCAGCCCATGTGCTGGGCGATGTAGCAGAGGTGTCGCCATCTGATATTGAGGAGGATGATTATTACCAGCCAGGCGACTATATTGGCAAGTTGGGGGTTGAGCGTTCTTATGAGAAGGAACTGCGTGGTGTGAAGGGCATTCAGATCCTGTTGCGCGATGCCCATGGTCGTGTACAGGGACGCTATCGTAACGGGGAACTCGATCAACGGGCACAGCCAGGAAAGAACCTGACCCTTGGCATTGATCTCGAACTACAGAAATTGGGTGAGCGTCTGCTTGAAGGTAAGATTGGCAGTATCGTGGCTATTGAGCCTTCTACTGGCGAGGTGCTCTGCATGGTGTCGTCGCCGTCTTATGACCCTCGGCTGATGGTTGGTCGTCAACGCTCGAAGAACCATCGTGTACTCTCTCAGGATGTCTGGAAACCCCTGCTCAATCGCAGTATCATGGGACTTTATCCTCCAGGATCCACGTTTAAGACCTCACAAGGCCTTACTTTCCTTTCTGAGGGTATTATCACTCCAGCCACCCAATATCCTTGTGCCCACGGTTTCAACTTCAGGGGGCTTCATGTGGGCTGTCACGGACATGCAGCTCCATTACCATTGGTACCCGCATTGAGTACCTCTTGCAATGGCTTCTTCTGTTGGGGACTCTATCACATGCTTAATCAGAACATCACGAAATACGGCAGTGTGCAGAAGGCCATGGATACATGGCGTGACTATATGGTGTCGATGGGCTTTGGCTACAAACTGGGCATTGATCTCCCAGGAGAGAAGCGTGGCTTGATACCCAACTCGCAGTTCTATGACAAAGCCTACAAGGGCTCGTGGAACGGCTTGACAATCATCTCTATTTCTATCGGACAGGGTGAGGTGCTGCTCACTCCTTTGCAGATAGCCAATCTTGGCGCAACAATTGCTAACCGTGGCTATTATTACGTGCCTCATGTGGTGCGGAAAGTGCAAGGGGAACCTATCGACACAGCCTTTACTCGCCGTCACTATACTAAGGCAGAGCGCACTGCTTATGACTATGTTGTGCAGGGCATGCGTTCTTCAGCACTTGGTGGTACGTGCCACGAGTTGGCCAGATACGATTTCGAGGCCTGTGGTAAAACTGGTACAGCCCAGAACCGAGGCCACGACCACTCTGTCTTCATGGGTTTTGCACCTATGAATAATCCCCAGATAGCCGTTGCCGTATATGTAGAGAACGGCGGATGGGGTGCCACCTATGGCGTGCCCATCGGTGGTCTGATTATGGAACAGTATATCAAGGGAAAGCTCTCCGAAGCCTCTTTGGCCAAAGCACAGAGCATTCAGGAACGACGCATCGCTTATGGTACGACAGACAGGTAAGGAAAAAGGCGTTTTACGCTCGCTCGACTGGTGGACAATAGGCATCTACCTGGTGCTGCTCGTTTTTGGATGGGTCAGCGTCTGTGGTGCAAGCTATGATTACGGCGATACTGATATCTTCAGTCTGAGTACACGCTCAGGTATGCAGATTGTATGGATAGGTACTTCAATCGTACTTGGACTTGTGCTTCTGTTGCTTGATGATCGTTACTATGATATGTTCGCCTTTATCATCTTTGGCTTGATGCTCCTATTACTTTTCGGCACCATCTTCAATCCTCATACTATCAAAGGCTCTCGCTCATGGCTTGTATTGGGTCCAGTACGTGTCCAACCAGCTGAGTTCGCGAAGTTTGCCACAGCTTTGGCTTTGGCAAAGTTCATGAGTATCTATGGCTATAGTTTGCAGAAGTGGAAGGACGCAGCCTTCACGCTGGCTATTATTCTTGTGCCGATGTTCTTCATCATCATGCAGCGCGAGACGGGCTCAGCACTTGTTTACCTGTCCTTTTTCCTGATGCTTTATCGCGAGGGCATGCCTGGCAGCATTCTCTTTGCGGGTGTTTCGATGGTGTTATATTTCGTGGTGGGCATCCGTTTTGCCGATGTGATGCTCTTTTATACCCCCACGTCGGTGGGTACGTTTGTCGTGCTCATTTTCATCCAGTTGTTCACGGTGGCGCTGATCTTTGTCTATTGCCGTGATCGTCGCGAGGCTTTGCGCCTGCTGGGCATCTGTCTGGGCATCATGCTGCTTTCGTTGCTGTTCTCGCTCTACGTCATCCCCTTCGACATCTCTTATATTGAAACGATTGTGTGTGTCTTGCTGATCCTCTATCTCGTATGGCGCTTCCTGATGACGCGCTTCCGTGATTATCTCTGGATTGCGATTTTCTCATTAGGTTCGTTGCTTTTCTTTAATCTGGCCGATTATGGTCTTAACCATGTGCTTGAACCTCACCAGCGTGTGCGTATCAATGTGCTGCTGGGTCTTGAGGAGGACCTCAAGGGAGCGGGTTATAATGTCCATCAGAGTGAGATTGCCATCGGCTCTGGTGGCCTTGAGGGTAAGGGTTTCCTGAATGGCACACAGACGAAACTGAAGTTCGTTCCAGAGCAGGATACCGATTTTATCTTCTGCACCGTTGGCGAAGAGGAGGGCTTTGTTGGTTCTGCTGGTGTGTTAGTGTTATTCTTGGCATTGATACTGCGACTGATATATCTGTCAGAGCGCCAGCCTTATCGTTTTGGACGTGTCTATGGCTATTGTGTGCTCAGCATCTTCTTGTTCCACGTGTTTATCAATGTGGGCATGGTATTGGGACTGACGCCTGTCATCGGCATCCCATTGCCATTCTTCAGCTATGGTGGTTCGTCGCTTTGGGGCTTCACCATTCTGCTTTTCATCTTCCTGCGTATCGATGCAGGCAGGAATATGGTGCGTCAATAAATCTATTCTTATTTTTTGATGAGTATGATGCCGAGGTCAACGACACCTGGTAATATCTCGCGTTTCATGTTGTGAGCCATGCTGATATGCAGTGAGTCACCTTCCTCAAGTTCCAGATCGCCAAGGTCGAAGGTGTATTGTTGCAGACTCAATCCTTTCCCTTTCGGATTGCCACCTTGGTCAATGACGCTGAACTTGTGCTGACTGCTGTGCAAGATACCCTTGGGTTGTACTTGAATCTCTATATCCATTGACAGCGCCAGGAAGGGGAAATCGTCGGCCAGTCTTAGTCCCAGTTTTTCTTGGTAAGTACCAGCCGCCTTCACAGGTGGTACGTCGAAGGTGATGGTATCAGTCTTCTCCCATGTTGTATCATCAATAGGCGCATAGTTGGCATATACTGTCTGCTGACGGCTGCACGAAGTCATACTCCATACAACCGTCAGTAGTAGTGTGCCGATAATGCATTTCAGATTATTCCGCAGCATGACCTTTTTCTCTATGGTTTTCCTGGCGGTTATTGCTGGGCTTTTTCTTCTTTTTCTTTTTCTTCGTTTTGTCGAATCGGCTGATATCGCCTCCTGCGAGGTCTACGTGCTTTGGCTCTGTCTTTTTGGCACCGTCTTCGTCCAGCGTGAGGGGCTTCTCACCTTTACGGTTCATCTCGATGATCTCCTTGGCACGCTCGGCCGTGATGGTCTCGAGGTTCGCTGCCAGGTTTTTGTCTGTCGAGTAGGTCACGAGGCCTGCCAGGATATCGCTCTTGAAGAGGTGGTAGTCGGCATCTTGTGTCTGCAGGATGATGTCCTTACCAGGCAGGTGTTTGCCTGCTTCCACATAGTTGTCTACCTCGTAGTTCAGACAGCACTTCAACTTAGCGCACATTCCTGCCAGTTTCTGGGGATTCAACGAGATATCTTGGAATCGGGCTGCATTGGTGCTCACACTCGAGAAGTTCTTCATCCAGGTGGCACAGCAGAGCTCACGTCCACAGGGGCCTGTACCTCCGATGCGCCCTGCTTCCTGACGTGCACCGATCTGCTTCATCTCGATTCGCACGTGGAAGGCTGCCGCCAGGTCCTTGATCAGCTGACGGAAGTCCACACGTTCGTCGGCGATATAGTAGAAGATGGCTTTGTTGCCGTCGCCCTGATATTCCACGTCACCGATCTTCATGTCCAGTCCCAGACCCTTGGCTATCTTTCGGCTCTCGATCATCGTACTGTGCTCACGTGCTTTGGCCTCACGGCACTTCTGTAAGTCGGTCTCACGGGCGATGCGGTAGATGCGTTTGATGTCATCTGCCGATTTTAGGTTGGCCTTCTTGACTTGCAGGTTGACGAGTCTGCCTGTCAATGTCACGATGCCGATGTCGTGCCCCGGACTTGCCTCCACAGCCACGATGTCGCCTTTTTTCAGCTCCAGGTTATTCACGTTGTGGTAATAGCCCTTACGGGTGTGCTTGAACTGCACTTCCACAAGGTCTGTGGTCTCAAGGTTCCCTGGCACATCAGCCAGCCAGTCGTAGGTGTTCAACTGTCTGTCCTGTCGGCCCACGGCCTGATGACAGAGTCCTCTGTCACAGCCCACCTTTACGATATGTTCTTTTGTTTTCTCCATATATTCTTTATTTATATAGGGTATTCTAGGTTTTCCTAGGGGTTCCTATGTTTTCTGTAAAAGCAGTACGATCATTTGCAGTGCAAAGTCGTAGAACACGATCTTCGCATTAGCGTTTTGCCCGATGTCACGGATGGCAAGATTAGCCAGATCGGTAATGGGCAGGATATTATTCTCGTTGACGAATCTTGCGAAGTTCTTGGCGAAGTTCTCCTCTTCCTGAGTCATGTAGCAAAGTTCCTCCTGCTTGAAGTTGTACATAAAGTTCTCCCTCGTCATACGCAGGAAGTAGGTCAGCCATCGCTTCTGTTTCTCTCGTCCCATGGCACTCATCTGCTCGCTCCACTTGCGCAGGTCTTTCAACTTACGCTGGTAAGCCAGTCTCATGAGTGTCTTATACATATCGAGGAAAAGCTCGTTTTCCGAGCCTACTTGTAGTTCCTCCAAAGCTTTCAGCCAGTTACCGTTAGCCAGACGACTGATACGCCTGGCAGAATCCTCGTCGATGCCTCTGCGCTCAATCAGAGCCTTGCGGATATCCTCGTTGTCGGTCTTCTTGATATCAATGCGCTGTACACGGCTGCGAATGGTTTCCAATAGCTTGTCAGGCTCCTCGCTGACCATGATGAAGATGGTCTGCTGTGGAGGTTCTTCTATCAGTTTCAGCAACTTGTTGGCACAGGAAATATTCATGCGCTCTGGCAGCCAGACATAGCTTACCTTATAGCCGCCTTGGCTCGATTTCAGGCTCAGTTTCCTGACCAGTTCGTCACTCTCGCCGGCAGTGATGATGGCTTGCTGGTTCTCGCCTTCCATCATCTGCATCCACTCGTCCATAGTGAAGTAGGGCGTGTCGTTGATGAGCTGGTGCCACTCCTTGGCAAAGTCATCGCTCACTGGCATGTGCTCGCTGCCCATCGATGGCAGTTTGATAGTGGGGTAGGTGAAGTGCAGGTCTGGGTGCTCCAGTTTCTGAAGCATGGCCTTCGCGCTAGGTGTACCATTGTCGAGCAGTGTGCATGCCAAAGCCAGTGCCAATGCCTTCTTGCCGCTGCCCTGAGGACCACAGAGCATCAGTGCATGAGGCAGACGGTCTTCTTTTACCATCTGCATCAGCCTGTCTTTGGCTTCCTGTTGTCCTATCACTTCATTGAATGTCATACCAAACGCTTCACAACTTCCACGACGGAGTCAACCGCCGAGACGGTATAGAAATGAATATTCTGAATGCCGTGGGCGTATAGCTCCTGACACTGGGCCGTTGTCCATTCGATACCCAGCTGGCGGGCATCGTCGTCAGTCTTGCACTTCACGACCTCTCTGGCCAACGGCTCTGGAATGTCGCAGTGGAAGGTCTTTGGTACTACCGTCAACTGTGTCAGCTTGGCAAAAGGCTTGATGCCTGGAATGATAGGAATGGTGATGCCCATCGCACGGGCTTTCTCCACAAACTGGAAATACTTCTCGTTGTCGTAGAACAGTTGGGTCACGGCATATTGCGCGCCCAGATCCTGTTTCTCCTTCAGATACTGCATGTCCATCTCCAGATTAGGAGCCTCTTCATGCTTTTCGGGGTAGCAGGCCACGCCGAAGTCGAACTTCTTGCCTGGACGCTTGATGGGCGTACCGTCAGCAAAGAACCCTTCATTAAACTGCCTTACCTGTTTGATAAGGTCCGTCGTGTGGGCATGTCCGCCAGGAGTGGGCACGAAGCGACTGTCTTCCTTGGCCTTGTCGCCACGAAGTAGGAGCAGGTCGCTGATGCCAAGAAACTGCAGGTCGAGCAGCTCATACTCGATATCATCGATAGTCGCTCCGCTACAGATTACGTGTGGCTGCACGGGGATGTTATATCGCTGTTGGATGGCAGCTGCGATAGCTACCGTACCTGGACGGCGGCGGATGCGCTGACGCTCAAACTGTCCGTTCGCCAGTTCCTTGTACACAAACTCAGAATGGTGAGTCGTGATGTTGATATAGGCAGGATTGAATTCCCGCAGTTTGTCGATGTCGGCAAACAATTTCTCTGTGCCAGTCCCTTTCAGGGGAGGTAGCACTTCAAAGGAAAATCGCCTTTCGGCTGTATCTTGATGGATGAATTCTGTAACGCTCATCTTAACATTTTTGCATAAATCGCTGCAAAGTTACGAAAAATTGAGTGAAATGCAAAAGGAAAACTAGTTTTTCTTTTCATTTCCGAGATGCCAGTAACTTCGGCAGAGGCAAAGTTCTTGCCAAAAGCAAGCGACGCCCAAGTGTCGAGCGACGAAAAATCCCGTCTATGACCCTGCCGAGGAAGAGTTCAGAAGACGGATGCAGAAGAAGAAAAAGAAGCGTGGACCGAAACTATAAAGGAGGTGGGCTCTCTACGGGAAAATTGGATAAACTGGGGAACGTAACTGGCACATGATTTCCAGAAGTCGTTCAGCACTACCATAGCGAAATATGAGTGGGAGTGTTTTTGAGTTGCTCCTCGGTAATAAAGAACGAGAAGCCTTGCAGTCGGGTGAAAAGGTCTTCATACTTGTCTTTCACATGGGCCTCCATCCTTGCGAACAACGCATCTCTATCTCCATCAACAAAATGCATATACAAGGCATCACCAGAGCCTTGAAATTTACTCCTGACATCAAGTTCGTGAACGACGAGATGCTTAATGAGTTCGTGGTAACGGTAGAGCGCAGAAATGTAGGAGAAACCGATGCTAAAAATGATAGATATAGTGACAGAGAAGACAGAGATAAAAGAGACGAAGAAGACAGAGATAACTCACTGTCTTCGAAGTGTAAGTCCAGACATCCACAACTCAGAAAGAGACATCTTCCTATCCTCCCTATACTTCACACGCTCTATCCTTGTATGTCCGTCAATATCACGACGACATACAAACAATCGTTGTTCGTCATCAGACAAATCCAATCCATCAAGTACAAATGGATTATGCGTCGTCAGAATCACCTGCTTGTCTTTTTTTCCTGAAACATCAACCAGATACTTTGTCAAATTCTGACATAACCCTGGATTAAATGAGGTCTCTATGTTATCCACCGCAAAGAAAGATGGAGTATCCTGACTGTTGAACAACGTAAGATAGAACAACAGATAAAGGAATCCCTCATTTGTACTACGCTGGTCGAAACTGTGCAGGGTTTCTTTCAAATATTTATCTGTTATATTAACATCAAATTCATTGGACAATAAATCATCGGCTGGAGAAACATCCTCAAACCAGTCTAACATTCTGAGCCCTTCATTGATAATGGGGAAAATATTTCGAGTTTTTGTTAGTTTTAGGTATTAGCATGTTTAATATAAAATTATTGGTGTCCGATAAAAAATTGAGCTGAGTCGACAGAAAAGGGGACAAACCTTTCGGCAAGGCCATCGCCCGTCGTCTGAAACCAGAGCTTCTAGGAGGTGTCATTCTCATCTTGATTGGTGTGAAGATTCTCGTTTCACACCTGTTCGCATAGTTTTTTGTAAAAAATGGTGTCAGATATTATAGCCAATGTGCAATGCATCATGAACATGTGACTACACTACGGGTACACAGGATCCGTCACTTTCTTTTGAGCGCAAGTATCGTGATGTCGTCGTTCTGTTCAGCACCTGTCGTGAAGTCGCTGATGTCGGCTTTCACTACTTCGATGATTTGTCGGCAGTTCTTATCGGCAAGGCTGCTGAGAGTAGAGCAGAATCGATCCTGTCCGAACATCTGCTTTTCGGGGTTGCAGGCCTCGGTCACTCCGTCGGTGTACATCACCAGCGTGTCGCCGCTCTCCATTTGCAGGGTGTCCTCCTTATATACGACATTGTTGTAAACACCGACGAACGGATTTCCTGGCTTCGGGAGTACCTCTGTCGTTCCGTCGGAATGCAACAGCACAGGCCGGTTATGGCCTGCATTGCAATAGGCAAGAAGACCAGTCTTCATATTATAGACAGCATAGAACACGGTGACAAACATGTAGTCAGCCGAATAGGCCACCAGCGGCAGGTTCGATTCCGTCATGCACTTGCCAGTATCAGAATACAACATGCCCTTCGAGCGTATGACGGTTCGGCTGATGGCCATGAACAGAGCTGCAGGAATCCCTTTGCCGCAGACATCGGCAATGACGAGAGCTACGCGGTCGTCGTCGATACGAAAGAAATCGTAGAAATCGCCGCCAATGTCCTTTGCAGCCTCCATCGAGGCATAGATGTCTATCTTGTCGCTCTCCTCCGGGAAGGGGGGGAATGTTTGTGGCAGGATAAATTGCTGGATATCCCTGGCCGTAGTAAGCTCCTTTTTCAACGATTCTAGTTGTGTGTGTTCCTGTTCGGTCTTATGTACAAAGTTGATCCTTTCGATGGCTTTCTCGATGGTCAGGCTCAGGTCATCCATGTCGATGGGTTTGACAGCAAAGTCAAAGGCACCGTTGTTCATCGCCTGTCGGATATTCGCCATGTTACCATAGGCACTCACCATGATAACGTGAAGTGCAGGGTTGCGCATCTCGTCCACCTTGGCCAAGAGTGTCAGTCCGTCCATATCGGGCATATTGATGTCGCTGAGAATGATCTCTATATCTGGGTTGTTGTACATCACCTCGAGTGCCTCTATGCCGTTGCTGGCGAAGAAGAACTCATACTCTCCGCTGCGGATTTTCCGCCTGAAGTATTGTCTCATCAGCAGCTCCACAGCCGCCTCATCATCGACGCATAGTATCTTTATTGCTGCCATCGTCAGTCTACTTTTGTAGGTTCTTTCTTATCGTGAGCATATTCTCGCCGTTAGTGTACTCATATTCGACACCGTCCATCTTCCTCATGACGAAATAGATGCCCAGTCCGCCTATCTTTCGTTGATTAATCGGCAAAGAAGTGTCGGGGCTGTCTTTTTTAAGTGGGTTGAACGGAATGCCGCCGTCTCGGAAGCGCAGGGTAATGCCATCTTCGCTGCGCATGATTTCAACACCGAGATAGTCATTCCCACCGTCAGGATAGGCATTGTCAACGATATTCACCACCAGTTCCTCAGTTGCCAAATGAATGTCGCCAAAAACGTTTCCTGCCGAAGCAATTTCCTCTGTCTGGAGTATCGCTCGGATAATATCGAGTGACTTGCCGCGGATGGGTTGGAAGTACAACCTGGTCATGGTCTTTGCATCCAATAAGTGGTTGTCATTTCTTCATGTTCATCAGATTCTTCAGCCGCTGGTCGGACTGCTCTAACAGCCATTTAGAATGAGCTTCCTCTATTTCCTGGAGCTTTTTGTTGTAAACTTTATCACGCTGTTCCGTCCAGGTCTTCACCTGTTTGTCGCGGTTCTTCTTCACTTTCTCGATGTCGGCCTCGCTCTCACCTGCCATCAGCTCGGCCATCTTAACATCGGCATTGGCAATGACGTTCTCCATCTTGACCTTCGTGTCTTCATAGATGGCCTTTACGCCGTCCTTCAGCACGTCGTAGCGCTCGTCATCCACCTCGGGCATCGTCAGCAGGATGTAAGGCACTTTGTCCACCCGTTCCTCGCCATCTTCGTCAATGTATTCCACTTCCTCTTCGAACAATTCCTGCTTAAACTCTGGGTGAGTCTTGAAGATACCCTGAGCCAGAGCGGGTATGTCGCTGCTATAGTTGGCGAACACTTTGAAGGTGTAGTCGTCATCTTTCGAGATCTGTGCACATTCCTCGAGTTTCTGCAGTTCGCCCTCGATATTAACGAGGATAGGCAACAGCGCCACGGGCTCTGACTTTACGCACAGATTCATAAGCCGGTAGGCGAACTGGGCGTTCAGTGTACTGAGCGAATCGCTCATCTTATCGAATTCTCTTATTGCTGCTCTGTTCATATCTCTTAATTCTTAATTCTTCATCATATTTACTCCTTCGGCGCGTCTTCCGTCTTCAGCTTCGCACTCAGCTTACCAGAGGCAGGAGCTCCTGGAATAGCGAAGCCGTCGCTGATGTTCGACGACTTGAAGGAAGTCTTGGCCTCCAGATTGTCGAACGTTCCCTTCGGTGCCTTCACGTCGCCCTTGATGTCGGCCTTACCAGTGATGGTGGTATCGCCGTAGATCTGCGACTTGCTGCCACCCATCGAGGCATTGCCGCCGCTGAGCTGAACGAGGGCCTTGCCGTCGCCCTGCTGTATCTCCAGGGTCTTGTCGGCGAAAGCGCCTACTTCCTCGCTGACGAGCTGCAGCTTCTTGCTCTTCTCGCTCTTCGTCTTCTGTCCCACGTACATCTTCTCCGATACGAGGGTCATCGTGCTGCCCGAGGCCAGGCCACTGTCGGTGAGCTTCTCCTTGTCGACGTCCATCGACTTCACGCTGACCGCCTTCGCATTGATGGCGATGCTACCCGTGGCCTTGCCCTCACCGTCGGCGGCGATGATGGTCTGCTTCTCGGCGCGGATGGTCACCTTACTATCTTTGGTGAGCGCCTTCGCCTTCTGTTTGCCGTCCTTCACCTCGTAGTCGAGACCCTCTACGCTGATGCTCTTCGACTTGAGTGTCAGCTCGCCGTCGCCGGTATATTCACCCTTGGTGAGCTTGCCCTTCTCGTCGCGCTCCACGTCTTTCGGGTTGGCGGTCGATACCTCGATGGTCTTGGCGCCCAGGGTGATCTTGCCGTCCTTGGTGAGTTCTTTCTCCATAAACACGCCCTTGTCGTTCATCTTGTAGTCGATAGCCTCCAGGCTGATATCCTTCGACCAGATATGCACCTTGCCTTCCACGGGCCACTCCTTGGTCTTCGGGTTAGCGGTGTTGATATTGATGTCGTGGGCACTCACGTTGAAATAGCCGTCCTTTACGAGTGCGCCTTCGCCGTCGTGCATGCTTACTGCCATGCGTGGCGTGCTGACGCTGATGCCTGCCTCGCTGTTCGTGTGCAGGTTGCCGTCGCCGTCGGCAGTGGCTATACTGATGTTCTCCGCCTTGATATTCATCGCGGCGCCGGTGGTATTCTTCTTGAAGTCGTCGCCCGTCTTGATATTATCCTTCTCTGCCTTCAGGGCCTTCTTGCTGCGGTTCACCTCTGCCAGCTCCGACACGGTGTTGATAAAGCCCTGTATGCTCGTCAGCAGTGCAGGCATCAGCTCGTCCATCTCGTCGTGCAGCGCGTCGATGTCGCTCAGGTTCACGAAGGTCTCGTAGTTCTCGGTTTCGTTCAGCTTCTCTTCCTTCTCCACCAGCTTCACCATCTCGCTGATGAACTTATCGACCGCCGACTTCTGCGCCGTCATGCTCGACTTAAGGTCGCCGCTCTGCTTGTCGAGCACTTTCAGCGTGTTTTCAATCTGCTTCTTGCGCTGCTCGGCTGAGACGGCTGCTTCGATGTTCAGCTGGCTGTCGGCATGGATACTGATGCCGCCGTTGCCGGGGTCAGCCGGCACCTGCGAGAACGCATCGGTGGCATTGCTGCTGTGGAGCATGATGGAGCAGGCCTGCGAGACGATCTGCGACGTGGTGCCCACCACGTTCTCGTGCCCGTCGATACCGGGGTTGACGGCTTTCTGCTCGATAAGCGGGGCACGGGTGACGACGCTGCCGCTCTCGCCGGCACCTTCGAGCGCCACGTGATGGCCCCTGACGATGACCGTACCCATCTCGCCTGTCAGCGTGCCGCTCTTGTCAACATCGCCGATTATGATCTCCGGCGCCGAGAGCACGATGCGCCTGTCGTCGCGGATGATGTTTCCACTGTCGAGGCGGCTGAAGATATCATCCTTGATCTGCTGCACCTCTTCCTTCTGTTGGTGCATCTCCTCTACCCCCTGATCCACGCACTTCTGGAATTTCTCCAGCACTTCCTTCCATTCTTCAAATATATATGTCATAGTATAGTCTGTTTACAGTTCTTTTAGATTATGCCTTAACTCAGCCAGAAATTCATTAGCGGCTTCGTCGGGAAGCTGCGGTTTCAACTTTGGTATGATTTGCATTTGAGGATTGTCGCCCGTACCAAACTGATAGGTCTGTTTGTTAGCTCCAAATAGGATGGTACCCCTGTTGTTGTTGTCCCAAGATGAACGCTCGTCCCAGGGGCCTTTTAACTTCGACCAGAATGCAAAGGGATTCAAATCACCAGCCACAGATAAGCCGAGACTTTTTAAATTCATATCATCCTTCCATTTATCGAAGTCGCTCACCGCAAGGGCATCTGCTTTAAGCTGGTTTATGAATGCTTTCCAGGTATCGTCATGCATAATGCTCCCCTGCGTTGTAGTCTCGGCATTGGTCACCGTAGGCTTGTTGACATCTTCGATTAGTTTGAACTTGTCCAGCATATTCAAGGCGTACACTCTACGCAAGAATTTTACGATGTTATCGCCAATGGGATTTTCCGCTGCTGAAAGATTTTTGATATCATCACTCAGCTTAAAGATAGGCAGATCTTTGTTATTTTCCCTCCAAAAAACTTCGTATATGATTTTGGCAGCATCCTTGGGAGGAGGCGTCTTAAGAAACTTTTTGATTTTCGCCTCGCACAGCTTCTCGGTCGTTTTGGATCCGTAGTTCAGAATCTTGAGGATGGCTCGTCTAAGTTCTGTTGCTTTTTTAGCAACCTTCTTACGTGCCAAACCACGGTATTTTTTTGCAAAATTCGCACCACATGCTTGTCGCCCCTGTGCATTTTCGGTTTTTGCACCATCTTCTATACTGACATCTTCTGTAAACCCGAGGTCTTTTTCTTCAATCTTGGTCTTTTTGGTGTCTGTGTCCCACAGGATAGTCTTCAGATTCTCATAATCGTTGCAAGGTTTGTCATCAGGTTTTTCTGACCATTCTTTCAATTCAAAGATTGCAGCCTCAAGTCCTTTCTTCTTAATGAGGCAATCATTGTAAAAAGCGTTGATGTCTTTTTGGTCAGCTTTTGCTTGATATGGAGCATACATAAAGAGTCTTGCGAGGCTTGCCCTCAGCGGAGTCTTCTTGTTCAAGGAAGCTCCTAACGCCTGGCTCGCATCTGCTACGTCTTTTTGAATCTGTTCTCTCTTCTTTTGGTTATATGCCGACATCGGATACTCACAGGCATTCTTGCCAGCCTCCAACTTCAAGAAGCGGCTCGACTTGACCGTGAGTGCTCCCTCCACGGGGCGCATCACAATCTCGACGACCGACCTGACGATAGACAGGTCGAGCAGCGTGACCTTATCCGCCAGTCGATTAACAATGGCTGCCGAGGCACTCATCAGGACGGTAGCGGCAGAGGTGCCACTGTATTTCTTGTCTGCTGCGAACTTGTGGTCCACATTCGTTCCCGACACCAGCTTCAGGTTGTTGCCCGCCTCGATGGTGACGTTCTTGCCGCAGATCTTCACGTCGCCATTGGGCGCAGAGATGGTAATGCCAGTAAACGCGTTCATCTTCACGTCGCCCCAGGGCGAGCTAATGGTGATGTTGCGCTGGTCGCTGGAGCCAGTGATCTTATAGATGCCGTAATAGTCGCTTAACTTGAAACCGCCTTCGAGATGAGCACTTTTCCCGAGGTTGAATGCAAAATTGGGCCAGAAATCGGAGATGGTGCTGGCTGCCGGAGAAAATGCACCAAAGAGGAAGCTGGAGAGTCCGGCCCCTCTGGAACCGTCGGACAATCGGAGGTAGTGGCCCTGGTCGGTGTCGAGATCCACGTCGATGGTTTTGTCTAATGTGGTCTTGTCCTGTATGTATCCCATCACATAAGGTCGCTCAATATTGCCGTCGACGAAACCTACCAGTACTTTGGATGCAACCACATGCCGGCCCGTCGATGGTTTGCCCTCGCCCTTGGCGGCGAATATCAGCCAGGGAGAGGCCTCGGTGGCATCGTCAATAGGTTTAGGCATTTTTATTTCTTGACCAGTATCTTCATCTTCCACCGTCTCTTCCCCCTCGTACTGCCAGTCGAACAGCACCCGTACGCGATGATTTAGCGTGGGATCATTCGCTGCCATGATGGCACCTTTCTGGGGGCCGGAATATCTTACGTGTCCCGAAGGCAGCATGGTCGGATAGAAGATGCTCTTGTCATCCTTCCGCGCAATCGCAGTCACAACAAATGAGTAATGGGTTGTGATTTCCCCATCGTCTTCTATATATTGTTCGGTCGTTTTGCCAGTGATACCTACGACAATGAACTTCTCCTTATCGACAATAATCTGATCGCCAAGCTTCACATCTGGGTAGGTCGTATTGAAATTTATCTGCACCAGATTCTTTGATGACGCCCGCTCTGCTTCCAGTATCTTCTTATACTTGCCTGAGGTGTAAATAGAATTATATTCAGTAAACTGATTGTAGGCTTGCTTTTTCTCTTTCACATCTTCGTACAGGGTAAATTCCTGTTCACCAAACTGCAGGGGATATTTTGTCTTATTCTCATCTGTGAAGTATTCCCCGTCCAGGTCTTTGTTCAACATCTTATTGTACACAACGCTCTCAGCCACACTGACAGAGTCGTCGACCAGATTGTTGAAAAGCCAGGTAATCAAGTCCTTATCATTGCCCAGGAATGAGGCAATCTTTCTCATGAAATATTTGTCAGCCGCACCGTTAAACTTGCCCAGTTCACCCTTTACCTTGTAAGGCGACTCCTCCACCGGCGTATCGCTGACAGTCGCGTCATAGACGGCCTCCAGGTCGTAAACACCACTCCCATCACCATTCGTCAGCACAGCGTCCGTATTATAGCTCGGATAGGTGATTTTGTAGTATTTATTCTTTTTATCTTGATCTTTTAAATCATTGGGGGCTTGTTTCTCATTATAACCGAAATGAAGTTTACCATCGCGATAATACATGAACTCGCCCCAGCGGTTGGCTGTTCGGGCCAGGAGGTCATAGATACTCTCATTATACTGCACCAGGAAAGGGAACATGTGCTCATCTTGGACCTTATTTTTTATAAGCCTCTCGAACTTCAGCACCTGCAGATTGTCTGTGTTGAACTTCAGGCAGTCTTTCTCGTCAGCGGGATGACTGTATTTCTTAAGTTCGGAGGTCAGAATCTCCGAAAGCCGTTTCCCAACAAAGGTGCGGCTGGTATTCTTCAGAGTAAGTACCTTGTCAGGGCTGTAGATCTTCAGCTTCAGGTGTATGGAGTCAGAGTAGCACTCGGGGATAACCTCATGCACATAGAAATCTTTTCCTATCAGGAACTCGCCCGAACTGAGGCCGACCTTCTTGTCCTTAAATATTTCGAAACAAGTCCTTGGTATAGTTATCCAGTTATTTCCTCTATCCATGGCTATACTGATGTCTGCAAGGATCTCCGAGGGACGATACATCTGCATGTTGATGTCAAGCCCCGCAAGGCTAAGCAGATAATCATTGCCGTTAAATTTGTACTTGGCAGTCCGTATCGACGTTTCAAGAACTATGTCATTTTCCAGGTCCTTTTTTGCATTTTCATTATTTTGCCGGTAGATTGTCAATTTTAGTGTTGGCATAATAATTTGGTTTTTAGTTATGTAATGCTATTCTTCTGTCTCTCCTAATCTCATCTGATACATCACCACATCATTGTTGGCGGAGAAATGGTCGAGCATCTTCTGCCGGTTGTCAGACATCTTTTGCTGCCAGATATCATCAGAAGCCTCACTGCCGGCAGAGCCGTTCTTACGCTCACCTTCAATAAATGTGAAGAAGTTGGTGATGCCTGTCAACTCCAAGGTCTCAAAAATCTCCTTGGCGCAGTTCAGAAATACGATCTCCGGATTATTGCCCAAACTGTTTTGTGCGAAAAGCAAAACCCGGATGCCAGAACTGGAGATATATACCAAATCTGTAGCATCGAACACCACTTTCTGGATGTCCTGCCCGCAATATTCACTCAGCTGCTCCTGATATGAGGCGGCGTTGGACGTCGACAACTCATAGTCCAGCCTGACATGGAGCGTCGTACCCTCTTTCTTTATTCTTACTCTATTTTCCATGAATCTGCTATTTAGTAGAAACTATTTTCCTTGCGGCAAGTCCGCAAAACTTCTGCAAAGATAGAACAATATGCCCGAATTGCCAAATCTGAACTGGTTAAAATATATTAAAACGCAACCACTTTATAATATTATGCTTAATTTTGTGCTGAATTTTGCGCTGACATGAAAAAAATGAAGGTTATCATCGGATGCTTGTCCCTCCTGCTGCTTTTGTCGATGGCGGTGGGAATCTTTATGCACCGAAGTGATCGTGAACGGGTTAGGGAACTGGAAAACCAGGTCGGTGAACTTAATAAACAGCAAAAGAAGTCATCTGTAGATCGCAGGGTCAGCAAACAGATGGAGGAGATTGCCTACGGGCAGCAAGTGCTTTCGGAAGAGCGTAGTCAAGAGGCTATCCGACAGTCGGAAATCGCCCAGGCAGCCACCATTCGGTCAGAGACAGAGCGACAAAGGGCAGTGCAGGCTCAGATGGAGGCAGAGTATTCGGCGCAAGAGGCACTTAAGTCATATCAGATAGCAGAGCAACAGCATAAGGAAGCCAACGAACAGCGGCGGCAGGCTGAGAAATCCAAGCTGACCGCCGATACGCTGAACTATATATCACTTGGGCGTACGCTCGGATCACTTTCGTACTCCATCTATAGGACAGGTGATAAGGAAATGGGGAATATGCTAGCGTACGCCTCTTACCTGTTTACCCACGACTACGGCGGCAACCTCTATTCGTCTTCAGTCTTCCCTGCCCTGACACAGTCGTCGGATAGCAGACAAAGCTGGAGCGTACACGAAGGTTGCATCACTGGCGTGGATTTTTTCCCCAATAGAAAACAGCTTCTGACGGTCAGTACGCACGGTGAGATGTCGTTAAACGAACTGCAGAATGGCCGGATGGTGTCCAGACAACTGTTCAGCAACAAGAACTATTGTTTTAGGGATGCCTTCGCGTCGATGTCGGGCAGGAGCTATGCCATCAGCCATACAGGACATCTGGTAATCGCAGGTGATGGTAAGACTAAAATCATTGATCTGAACTTTCTGACAAGGCCGTTCCGCATGGAGATTATGACCAAACGTCGGGAGTTACTGGTTATTGGTGAACGGAACCTTGCCCTGATCAACCTGGACACAGACAAGGTCGTTGCCTCGCGCCAGCTGGACTTTAAGGTCATTTGTGCATGGCGACGTGACAACAAGCCCCTGCTGTTTGACGACAAGGGAAGGATGCATGCGGTAAACAGCATGGACGATATGACAGACGAGAAGGTGCCTGTGAGCGGGAAAATCACTTGCTTTGCCAGCAACAGTGCCGACGGACTTGCTGCCTACGGGACTTCTGACGGCACCATCTACCTCACAGACAGTCATGGACAGATTCACAAGCTGGCAGGGCATCTCTCCCAGGTGACGAAACTGAAATTCAACGGACGGCTGCTCTATTCATCCAGCTACGACAGAAAGCTGCTCTTGTGGATGACAGGTGAGAACCAGATAAAGCCAATTACGTTGCTTCAGGCAAACAGCTGGCTTGCAGACTTCACCTTCGACAGTCCGCAGAACTATATATGGACTGGAGAATCGAACGGCACCGTCACACAATATCTCATTTCTCTCCCCCTTATCAGCCAACGACTGAAGAAAAACGTCAAACGTAATTTTACCAGGGATGAGTGGAACTATTATGTGGGGAAAGGAATACCTTACAGGAAACTGATAAATGAATAGTGTTATGGGAAAGATCATATTCTATATTCTACTTTTCACATCCTGCCTTTCCTTCACTGATTCATCAGCCCAAGGACTTCCACTCATCCGTAATTATACGGCCAGCGAATACGGAGGGCACAACCGGTGCTTCGATATCGAGATCGGCGATGACGGCACTGTCTTCGTTGCTAACTTTGAGGGACTGCTTTACTATGACCGTTCACGGTGGCGCATCATCCATACGCCCGACATCAGCCGCATCACAGTGGTCTATCGTGCCGTTGACAATACCATCTGGGTGGGCGGCTACAACTTCCTTGCCCGCGTACAGAAGCGCGCCAACGGAGAGCTGTATATGGAGCAAGTGGGAAAAGACGGTCAGTTCAAGGGCGAGGTATTAGAGATGACGGAAGAGGATGGATGCCTGCAGTTCGTAGTTAGCGACAATTATCTCTATGAGGTCAGGAGCATAGCGGGACATTCGGCTCCCACTGTCGTACGGAAGCAGCACTTGAACACCGATTTCAGTATCAATGTCGATGCTGAAGTCATATCATTTGAGGCACTCAAGAAAGGGGGAAAAGAGATCATTCTTGAAGATATCACACAGACGGCTGTGCTCGACGGAGGACTGCAGGTGAAGGTGAAGAAAGGCCATGGACTGATCATTGCAGACAGCCTCGACCATGACCTCTATCACATTACAGAGGCCGACGGCCTCTGTTCCAATCAGGTGTCATACGTCGTCTACGACGGTCACGGCGTATTGTGGGGAGCCACCATGCACGGAATTTTCTCCATCGAATTGCCGTCTGTCTATAGCTATTTCCTGGCCAAGGACGGTCTGGCAGGTGAGGTGCGAACCATCATGGCCTTCGACGGGAAGATATATGTGGGCGGCACCAACGGTCTGTTTGCTATCCAGACACACCAGCTTAAGCATATCCCTGAGATCAATAATATCTGCTGGACGCTATGCCATTACCACGACTGTCTGCTCGCTGCCACATCGAGTGGCATTTACAAGATTACACAAGGAGGCAACATTGTCCGGATGACCTCGAATTCGACTACAGCCTTGTTTGTGGATGGCGACAGGATTTATGCCGGTGAGCCTGGCGGCGTATGGATCTACAACGAGACAGGACAGCGGCAGCGCGTCAACGCCTTGCCTCGTGTGACGCAGATTAACAAAGATGCCCAAGGCAGGCTGTGGTGCAGTAATGTGAATGGTGAAAGGTTGTGGATAGAAGGTGCTGACGAGAAAGCCGCCGAAATGATTCCTGACAGTGTTGGAGACCTCCTGAAAGACCTGCCAGACTATTTGCTCAAACCTGTCAGCAGCTTTGAGATGACTGCACAGTATCGTTACGGTTACCAGATATGGATTGGCGGCGACGAGGTTGTCGCCGTCATCGATACAGACAAGAGTCAACTGGCCAGACTCACCGACTGCCGCACCATCCGTTTCAGGTCGGTTGTCATGGGTAACGACAGCGTGCTCTGGGGAGGGTTTGGCGACATGCCTGCACAATTGCCAATGTTAGGTAGCGACGAGGGACATCTGCACTTCTTCTATGCACTAGACTACACGCCCCTATCGGGCAGCACCCTGTATCGCTACAGACTGAACAAGAATCAGTGGAGTGCCTGGAGCAACCGGCAAGATGCGGAGTTCTTAAATCTTTCACATGGTTCTTACACCCTCAGTGTACAGGCTCTTCTGGCCAACGGCGAACTATCGGAAATAGCTTCTATAGATTTCAGTGTCGCATACCCCCTGCTGATGCGATGGTATATGGTGCTACTCTACTTTATATTCTTTATCTATATCGTATATCTGCTGTTCCGCTACCGACTGAGGCGACTGAAAAAGGAAAAAGTCAAACTGGAGAAAATCGTGGAGGAGCGAACTGCCGACCTGAGAACCGCCCAGCACAAACTGATCCGTCAGGAGAAGATGGCCACAGTGGGTAAACTGACAGAAGGACTCGTCGACCGCATCCTCAACCCAATGAACTATATCATCAACTTCTCAAAGATGTCGAACGACCTGCTGAAAGACCTCCGGAAAGTCATTGAACTCAACGAGGACGGCATCGACAAGGATGACTACGACGACGCGCAGGATATGCTCGGCATGTTGGGGAAAAACCACCAGAACATAGAACAATACGGCAAGAACACCACCCGTATACTGAAGGCGATGGAAGATATGCTGAAAGACCGGACGGGAGGCTATACGGATATGGATCTGCTGCCAGTGCTGAAGCAGAGCGAACAGATGCTCAACAGTTATTTCGCCAAAGAGAAGGAGCAGTACCACCTCAGCACGGTGTTCACATTGCCCACCGAAGCTATGCCGCTGCATAGCAACCCAACCCTGCTGAGCGAGACTATCATGTGCCTGCTGGAAAATGCCGTTTATGCCGTAGTGAAAAAAGCCCAAAAGGCAACCTTCCTGCCGGAAATCACGCTTTCGGCCACCGTCACCGACAGTCACTACATCGTGAAGGTACACGACAACGGCACCGGCATTGAGGAGAAAAGCATCGGCAAGATATTCGACCCCTTCTTCACCACCAAGACCACAGAAGAAGCTGCAGGTGTTGGACTCTATCTGAGCCGTGAGATCATACAAAACCACGGCGGCGACATCAGCGTTGTCTCTGTCAAGGAAGAATTCACCGAGTTTACAATCACCCTACCTAAAAAACAAAGCATATAGATGAAACGACCATTTCGCATTACCATCATAGCCCGCAGGTGGTTCACCTGCTTACTGGCGCTGACCCTGCTGGCGGGCATCCCGCTTCAGGCCCAGGAATACAGCGGCAGCAGCAACTATCGGCTGCTGTTTGAACAGGCCGACGAAGACTATGAGATAGGCCGCTTCAACCAAGTGCTGACAGCCTTAGAGAAACAGGTCGGGAAGATGACCGGCAGCGACAAGCAGAGGGCACTGCGACTGATGGCGCTCTGCTATCTGGCCATGTACGAGACGGGGAAGGCAGAGGAGTACGCACAGAAGCTCATTCTGGAAAACCACTACTACAGCAACGTCGACGACCCCATCGACTTCACCGAGATTATCAACAGGCTGAAGGCAGGCTATACAACGACCATTACGACGGCCTCAAGCATAAAGGAGTCGGTGGAGGAGGCACCTGCACCCGTCACCATCATCACAGCCGAGATGATTGAGAATCTGGGCTACAACAAGCGCCTCGGACAGATATTGGCCACCTACGTGCCTGGCATGAGCGAGGTATATGAAAACACCTTCGACAATATGTCGATGCACGGGGCTTACTCCAACAGGCAGGAACTCATCCTCGTCATGGAGAACGGACACCGCCTGAACAACCGCCTGAACAACGGCTACGCCATGGACTACTCGATCAGCACCGACAAGATCGACCGCATCGAGGTGCTGCGCGGCCCGGCCTCGTCACTTTACGGCAACGTGGCCCTTTCGGCTGTGGTGAACATCATCACCAAGAGCGGCCGGGAGCTCAACGGTGTGAAGATGAAATACGGCCACGGCGCTTTCGGAACCCATAGGGCCGACATCACCATGGGTACCCGTTTCATGGATGCCGACATCTTCGTATGGGGCGCACTATATCAGTCGGACGGCCAGTATCGTCAGGCCAGCGACTCGACAGAGTATAGCAAGAAATTCTTTTTCCCCCATGAGACTGGCCATCATTCATACGTCGACGGATACAAGGGCAAACCTACCTACGACATCGGGATGACACTGAAATACAAGGGATTCAGCCTGCTGGCTTCGCGCAAGAACAGTAAGAAACTGGCACAATACGGTTCATACGGCTATTACGACTACGACAAATACCGCCCCGTCAACAACACTTACCCGGGTAGCGGCGAACTCACCAGTTCTCTCGGACTGGGCTACAACATGCAGTTAGGGCCAGTGGCTTTGAATGCCTCTGTGTATGGCGACTGGCATGAGACGATACAGTACGACGCATCCTCTGCCGAATACAACGACACCACCATGCAAAAAGAACTCGCTGATGGCTGCTTCTACTACGACAAAAATGAGGATCGTACGCTGGGCGGCAGCCTGCAGGCCAGCACGGCCTATAAGGCAGGCAGCATGCAGGGCAACGTGCTGGCAGGGGTGCAGTTTGAACATTTTGCTGTGACCGACCTCCTCACACTCTTTGGCTACGGCTATACGGGGATGGCGGAGGAAGGTGATCAACTGGTAGATCTGAAACATCACGAGAACAGCTGGTCATTCTATGCTCAGGCGAAGCACCACTTCCTGCCCACACTCATCCTGAACGCCGGCCTGCGCTACGACATCCGTTACCGGTTCGCAATGGACAATGTCACCAACCTCTCTCCCCGACTGGCACTCATCTACACACCGCGTGACGAACTCAACCTCAAGCTGACGTACTCGCAGGCTTTCGTCGACATGTCGTTCAAATACCGCACCCTGATGCGCGAAATAGGTAACGACAAATTCCAGTCACAATACTTGACGGCACTGCAGCTGTCGGTGATGGGAAAGATAGCGCCTCTGCGCCTCTCATACGATGTCAATCTGTTTTACAACCAGTTCGAGAACCTCCATATAGAGCAGATCTACAGTATGAACAACGAGGGCGTACTTCGCAACATCGGCTTGGAGGCAACGGCTACTTATAGTCACAACCGGCTAACGGCCAGCATGAATGCCTACTGGAATAAGGTGGTTAAGGCAGAGAACTACTTCTACAGCGAAACCGAGAACGCCATCTATGCCGTGCCCAAGGCCACGGTCAACCTGAACGTGGGTTGGAAGCTGCTTCAGCACCGCAAGCACGAGCTGAAGCTTTACGGCAGCGGCAGGTACACCAGCTCGAAATGGCTGCTGAAGACCGAGTTCGTCTTATTACCGAATTTCGATATCGATGTCATAACCTCTGAGACACGGCTCAGCGACACCTTCATCATGGATGCCGGTCTGAAATACACATACGCCAACCGTCTGACATTGGCGTTGGATTGCGAGAACCTCCTGGATACAGACCATTTCCTGGCGGGACCTTCCTATTATATGTATGCCTATCATGAGCGCGGGCGCAACCTGATGGTATCGGCATCCTATACCTTCTGACCTGACCTTATCCTGATTAGTGTGAAAATCCTCGTTTCAAACCTGCTCGCATAGTTTTCCTGACTTCGGCGATGCGTCACCCTGCTCGCACGTGCGACAATTAGCCAATTCTGGTAATTTCGGATATGCTCGTCAGTAGAAATATCAATTTTTCTTTTTCTATTTG
>JAEEGK010004306.1_pt1 | contig 35051 bp, 31 predicted proteins | sample 8958771 | NCBI WGS metagenome assembly JAEEGK01 (sample SAMN16246547, study PRJNA631951) | gut metagenome | biome: gut microbiome; feature: rumen; material: SC-attached | host: Bos | place: Iran: Karaj | collected 2018-10 | reverse complement strand
AAAGATCACCATTATGGGTCAGTCTGCGGGCGGAGCCAGCGTAATGAACCAGCTCACCTGCCCCGATAACGAGAAGATCATTAAGGGTGCCGTAGTTCTCAGTGGCATCATCAAAGTAGATAATCCCACCGAAGACATCTTCACTCCAATTTCATTTGAACAGGCTGAAGATTTCGGCGCCAAATTCTTCGAAATCCTCGGAGTAAAGAGTCTTGAAGAAGCAAGAAAACTTTCCACAGAAGAGATCTTTGACGGATACAGAAAGTTCCGTGAAAAGTATCGCATGCTCTTCCCCATAACAGACGGCATCCACTATTTGGGAGACCCTGTTGAGAGATTCATAAACAGACAGTGCCCCAATGTTCCAATTATCGCAGGAAACACATCTGACGAGTTCAGTATGAACGGAGTAAACACTGTAGAACTTTCCGTTAAATATGCTCTCGGCGGAGCAGCCAAGAAATCTCCCGATCAGAATTTCTACTACTACCGTTTCGATCCCGATATTCCCGGTGACGGTCATGAAGGTGACAGCTATCCCGGAACATTCCACTCATGCGATCTGTGGTTCTTCTTTGACACACTTGAAAAGTGCCACAGACCTTATACAGGAAGACATTACGATCTTGCTCAACAGATGAGCGATTATATCGTTAACTTCGTAAAGACCGGTGATCCCAACGGACTCGGGTTTGACAAGAAAAAACTTCCCAAGTGGCTTCCTTATACGGATGAAGACCGCAACGAAATGGAATTTACAGGAAGCGGTGCCCTTCCGAGAAAAGAAGGAGGAATCAGACAGCGCAGCAAGAAGCAGGCTGTAAATCCTTATCTTCCTTCATGGGAATATGTTCCCGACGGAGAGCCTTACGTATTCGGAAACAGAGTATATGTATACGGCTCACATGATATCTACGGCGGAGAAACCTTCTGCCTCGGAGATTATGTCTGCTGGTCCGCGGATATTAACGATCTGGGCAACTGGAAATACGAAGGAATCATTTATCCCAAGGATACCGACGAACTTAATAAGGACGGAGTTATGGAACTCTATGCTCCCGATGTAACAGTCGGACCCGACGGCAGATATTATCTGTATTATGTTCTGGACAGAGTAAATGTCGTATCTGTTGCAGTAAGTGATACTCCAGCAGGACCTTACAAGTTCTACGGATATGTCCACTATGAAGACGGAACAAAACTGGGTGATAAGGAAGGTGACGAGCCTCAGTTCGATCCCGGTGTACTTACAGAAGGTGATACAACATACCTCTTCACCGGATTCTGCGGACACGGTGACAAATCAAGACACGGATCCATGCTCACCGTTCTTGATAAGGACATGCTTACCATTAAGAAAGCCCCCAAGATCGTTGTACCCGGAGCTCAGTATTCCGAGGGAACAGGCTACGAAGGACATGCATTCTTTGAAGCTTCATCCATTAGAAAGCGCGGAGATATCTATTACTTCATTTATTCATCGGAAGTAATGCACGAGCTCTGCTATGCAACTTCCAAAGATCCCGAAGGTCCTTATGTATACGGCGGAGTCATCGTAAGCAACAACGATATGCATATAGACTCCTACAAGCCTGCTGATCAGGCATCGGCTTACGGCGGAAACAATCACGGAAGTATGGTTCAGATCGGTGATGACTGGTATATCTTCTATCACCGTCACACCAACGGAACATGGTTCTCCAGACAGGGATGTGCTGAAAAGCTTTCATTCACCGATGACGGACATATAATACAGGTTGAGATGACATCCTGCGGACTTAACGGCGGTCCTCTTTCCGATTTCGGAGAATATCCTTCATACCTTGCATGTAATATCTTCACCAAAGATCACAAGATATATGTAGAGGACAATGCTCCCAGAGTGGTTCAGGAAGGCAAAGACAACGACAAGTACGAAGGCTATATCAAAGCAATCGTTGATACAACCACCATCGGATTCAAGTATTTCGACATGAAAGATGTAACAGGTCTTAAGATCAAGACCAGAGCTTATTTCGACGGAGATTTCGAGATAAGAACTTCAATAGACGGAGAAGTACTTGGTAAGATCCACGGTAACAACTCCAACGAATGGCAGGAAGGTACCTGCACCTTTGATAAGAAAGTGAGCGGTGTACTTCCCTTATATCTGACCTACAAGGGCGGCGGAGCTGCAAGCCTTAAATCAATCGAATTCTTACACTGATATGCAAAAGGACGGTTCATATGAACCGTCCTTTTATAATACCTTTAAACATCTCTATGCAGTTTCTCTGCTCTCTTCTTTAACAGTAAGATTCTTAAGCCATCGTTCTTTCTTAAGCCAGAAAGTAAACACCATGACCTTGACTACATCCAAAAGTTTAACCAACAAATAGATTTCAACAGGTCCCACGGAAGTAAACAATCCAAGTCCGAGAAGAAGCGGGAACATTACGAATATCGTAATAAGAGCATCCGCTGTTGCTCCCATCATTGTATCGCCACCCGCTCTCGCTATTGCAGTCTGAGCATTCATGTATACCCAGACCGGAGTAAGAACCGCCATCAGGATAACCATCCTGGTACAAATGGAAATAGCCTCCTCACTGAGGCTTCCGAATACGAAAGGAACAATGGCTACGGTTATAAAGCCGAACAGCATCATGAATATTCCGAACACCGCAGAACCCGATAAGAGCCATGTCTTTTCCGAGCGAGCTTTTTCCAGATTACCTTCACCCAAAGTCTTACCGATAACAACCTGAGTTGCACTATATATTCCTCCGAATGCAACAAAGAATAAGTTGGCAATGGCGAATCCGGCGGACATTCCCGATACAACCTCAGCTCCGCCTCGTCCGTTAAAGATCCAGCTGGTAACAGTCTCCGATGCGATCCATACCATCTCACAAAACAGAACAAGAGACCCTTTCTTAAAAATCTCTTTTATAAGCTTACCGTCAACCTTGAAGAATTCTTTGATCTTAACGGAAAATTCCGGTTTTTTAATGAGAAGTGCCGTAGCAAAAATGACAAACTCAAGAGACCTTGCGATGACAGTTGCAATTGCAGCCCCCCTTACGCCCATAGCCGGAAATCCGAGATTGCCATAGATCAGAACCCAGTTAAAAAATGTATTGGTAAGAGTTGCAATTATGGTTACTACCAGGGGAAACTTTACTCTTCCCAGATCCCTGAAAGAACTAGCTGCACTAAGTGAAAACGTAAGCTGGGGTCCCATAAAGAACATCAGCCTGATATAGCTGACCGCCTCGGGAAGAATCAGGTCTCTTTGAAGATTTCCGTTAAGCATCAGATAAATTACCTGCTTCGGAAAAACAATACAAACCAGAAAAAAAGGAATAAATGCAAGAAAGCCGAATATAAGTTTAAATCTGAAAGCCTGTTTCATCCCCTCGGAATCTTTGGCACCGAAAAACTGTGTCATAAAGATACCGCCGGCCATACAGATTGAATTGATAAAAACAAAAAACACAAACAGAATCTGACCGGAGACATTTACACCGGCCATTGAAACATCACCGAGTCCGGCAACCATAAAGTTATCTACAAGTGATACCAGACTCTGAATAAGAGCCTGAAGCATAATGGGAACTGCGATAGAAAGTGCATTTATATAGAATTTTCCGGAACCGAACAACTTGTTTTCTTTAAATACAGCCATAAAACAATGCCTCATCTCATAAATAACCGCGAAGCGGATCTGTCAGATCAAAACACTTCGCGGCCTAGTGGAGTAGACGGGAGTCGAACCCGTGTCCAAAGAACCATCCCTCTGTCCTTCTACTGTCATAGTCAGTTCTTTCGCCTTCTGCAGGCACGTTCCTCCGGAAATGAGCGCTCCTGACAAACTCACTTCCGGGGTAGCTTCATAATACGTATGCATGGGCAAAGCTTACCATACACCGTTTCTCACGATGCGACGCCGGAACCCCAAAGCGTGAGTGCAATGGGCCGACGAGCCCTTAAATGGGCGTCACACGCTACTTATTAGGCAGCGAGTGCGTACTGATTGTTATCAGCGTTTATTTTAGGTTGCGATTAACGGTTCGCACCGGACAGCTTCTCCAGTTTCAAATTCCCTGTCGAAACCTTAACTACCCCATATTCAATTATATATATTATAGCATGATGACAATGGGGACGTTTCATTTTTGTCATCAAATTCTATAATTTTATGATTTTTTATATATCAGATGACAAAAATAAAACGTCCCCATTGTCATCTACTGTTTGATACGAACTTTAAATTCTCTCTCCGCTTCCCTTGCACGGTCTTTCTTGGCTATGGTCTCACGCTTATCATAATTCTTCTTACCTTTTGCAAGCCCGATACGGACTTTGGCACGACCTTTTGAGAAGTAAACATCAAGAGGAACAAGCGTATAACCGTCTCTGGAAACCGAGTTCTCAAGTTTATTGATCTCGGAGCGGTGCACAAGAAGCTTGCGGACACGCATGGGATCCACGTTAAAGATGTTTCCTTTTTCATAGGGAGAAATGTTCATTCCCATGATCCAGAGTTCACCCTTTTCAATACGTACCCAGGCCTCCTTTATGGAGCACTTTCCCATACGAAGTGATTTTACCTCGGTTCCCACAAGGACTATTCCGCATTCATACTGCTCTTCGATGAAATAGTCATGAAAAGCTTTTTTATTGTTTGCAATGAGCTTAGTATGCTCTTTTTCATTAGCCATAATTATCTTTTATCACTCTGCGATAACAAAATCAATGACTCTCTGATTTAAGTCACATCCGCTGACAGATACCTTTAGTCTCTTACCTATGGAATAATATCTTCTTGATCGTCTTCCTGTAAGCCTGAGAAGAGACTCCTCGTATATATAATCATCGGCAGGAAGATCGTAAACGCTTATCATGCCTTCTATGGAATTATCCAGCTTTACAAATATCCCGTACCTTGTAACACCGGAAACGGTTCCTTCGAATTCCTCACCCATATGATCTTCCATATATCTGATCATCTTGAGACGGTCTACCTGATACTCAGCTTCCTGTGCTCTTCTCTCACAAACAGAAGACTTTCTGCAAACCTCCGGAAGAATACTTGCGTAGTGTTCTTTGGCCTCAGCCTTCATCCTGCCCCTTAAAGTCTCTTTGATAATCCTGTGGATCTGAAGATCAGGATATCTTCTGATGGGTGATGTAAAGTGACAATAATACTTGAAAGCCAGTCCGTAGTGCCCCAGAGATTCAGGTTTATATTCGGCTCTTTGCATGCTCCTGAGTGTAAGTGTCTTAATGAGCATTTCAAAAGGTGTACCTTCCGCTTCATTCAGAAGTTTTGCTATCTCTGATGAACTGATGCTGTCGTCATCAGATCCGTTAACCTTCTTGATGATCTTTTTATCAACAGAAAGACCGAGCTTTTTGAAAGTCTCCACAAGTTCCCTGATCTTGGTCATATCGGGATCTTCATGAACACGGTATGCAAAAGGAATCTTCTTTTTACAGAAATGCTTTGCGACCGTTTTATTGGCAAGAAGCATATACTCTTCGATAAGAGATCTGGATGCACTTCTTTCTCTTGCTTTTATATCGGTTACTTTACCGTTCTCATCAACGCTGATCTCACATTCATCTATATCAAAATCAACGGATCCCTTGGCAAATCTCCTCTTGCGGAGGATAGATGCGATCGCTGCCATGTCTTCAAGTATATCGGCAAAAGATTCATATCCCGAAGGAACATTCCCATCAAGTACCTTATCGACGTTTCCGTAAGTCATTCTCTTGGATGACCTGATAACCGATTCGGTGATAAGATGATCTATCGTCTTCCCATCCTTATCAAGAAGCATGATAGCAGAAAGGCTAAGCCTGTCTTCATCGGGATTCAGTGAACACAGACCGTTTGAAAGTTTCTCGGGAAGCATTGGAAGAACTCTTCCGGGAAAATAAACACTGCATCCTCTTTCCAAAGCCTCCGCATCAAGCGGGGAGTTTTCGACGACATACTCCGCAACGTCTGCTATATGAACGCCGACTATATATACTCCGCCATCTTCGGTTGCATTATCAAGTATCTCAAGACTTACCGCATCATCAAAATCTCCCGAATCATCTCCGTCTATCGTAAATGTAATGATGCTTCTCAGATCTATCCTTTTTCCCTTACCGTTAAAAGAATCGGTAAAGATATCGGATAAAGAATCGATATTATACAGATCATCCAGCTGTGAAGCAGACTTGCTTCCTTCGATGCTGCCGTCTCCGCAGATATCATCGCAATTCCTTATAACCGCATCGGGAAAATCGGTCCGAAGTCCCAGTGCACAGATAACACTGATATCATCCGTAAGAGGATCGTCAAGGTCACCTATTATCTCAACTATCCTGCCCTCGGGAGATCTTTTAAACTCTCCGTAATCCGAAATTTCCGCAAGAACTTTTTGTCCGGTAACCGCATCCATGGTATTTCCCTTGGGAATATACAGATCGGATGCAAGGGTTCCTTTATCGGGGATAACAAATCCGTAGCCGTTTCTGATCTCTTCAAAGGTTCCGACTATCCTGGTTATGGAATGTTCGATCACCTTAACGACCTTAGCTTCCCGGCTCTTGGGTCCGCGGCCGTTTTCGGAAGTTTCTCCGTCATATAAAGGACCGGGAGTAAGAAGTTCTATAAGAACCTTATCTCCCTGAAAAGCGTAATTGGTAAACCTTTCGGATATAAACACATCCCTGGTAAAGCCCTCTACCTTTACAAAGCCGTAACCCTTGTCGGTTGCGCAGTAGGTTCCTTCATAACGGAATAGCTTTCCCTTACCCTGTTTACCCTTTAAGACTACCTTGGTCTGTTTTTTTCTCCTGACAGGTGAGGAAGGTACTGCGGAAGAATGACCGCTCTTTTTATTCAATTTTCCGTAGTTTCCTTTTTTCTTCATAATTCCCTATCAGGATAAAAAAAGGGCGTCCGCATTAACGGACGCCCGAAATCCGCGATATCAATAAGTGTTAAGGTTCAGCAGGATCGCAAGTACCATGAAAAGTACTGCAAGTGCTCTGGTAAGCTTTACGAGAAAGCCCTCCATGCTGCGTCCCTTATTCTTGCCCCAATAGCTCTCTGCTGCTCCGGCAATGGCTCCCAGTCCCTGGGACTTACCTTCCTGCATAAGAACTACAACAGTAAGAATCAGGCAGTCAAGTATAAAAAGTATTGTAAAAACTATACGAAGTGCGCTCATTTACAAACCTCATCATTGCATTTATAATGCTTTATTTTCACAGACTTTGATAAGATATCACAAGTAAGGAAAAATTGCAAGTTTTTACTCGGAAATCGCGAAAAACTGTTAATTTCCTGCTTTCCTGTCATCCAGAACAGTCTGAACCGCCATCTGAACGGAAGCGCCTATCTCCTCAGGGGTCTTGCCGCTGTCGAATCCGTTATAGATCTCATTAATGATAAGTTCATTAAGCTCCGGGTCTTCAAAAGCCGGTCTGTCAACAGAACTGATAAAAGTCTTTCCCTGTTCAACCTGCTCATCTGTCATATAAGGAACTTCAACATACTCACCGTCTTCATCTTCATATGTAGGCATATATTCATATTCCTGACCATACTCGTTGTATGAAGTGAACGGATTCTTACAATCATCCATCATCTTATCAAACGCATCTTCCAGAACAGGGAAATTGTATATATAATCGGATTCCTGATAATCACTTTGAAGGAATACTTTTGCAAAATCCCACGCCCTGTCAAGAACAGGTGATGCGGCGCTAAGAAGATAATAGCTTGTATTGGTGATGACGGAACCCTGAGAATCCGGTGAAGGGAATCCTACGTAAACAGGTTCATTCTTACATGTAGCATATGCACCATAATATGATTCTTTATATGATGTCATGTACTCCAGCTTTAGTCTTATCTCGCCGGAATTATACATATTGTCATATCCGTCCCAATAATTCTGCATATGAATTCCGTCAAAATCGATCTCTTCGGGTACCTGAGCCGCGTAACCAACCAGTCTTAAGAAATTAATGTCGTTAAAATCACAGGTAAAATTATCTTTATCGACCCAGCTGTATCCGTTGTACTTAAGCATATCCTCCAGGAAATTCTGACGTGTCTCATACATAGTGAACACGATCGATTCTTCGGGATCAAGCCCTTCGGAATATTCAAGGAATTCATCCACATTCCAATTCTCGTATCCGGAAATATAATCCGAATTGCCGTAAGCGGAATAAATCGAGAATGAAGGCATAATACAATAGAGCCTGCCGTCAAAGCTGATGGCATCGAATATATTGGTAAGATAGTCATCTCTCGACATATCGGGATCTTCATCAATAAGAGCTCCGATATCCGCAAGAATACCGCTGTATGAAAGATAATCAATATCTACATTTGTATATGTATCCAGATATACGATATCAGCCATACGTCCGTTCTTCATATCGTCATAAAGCTTTTTGATATCGGCATCGAAATCATCTTTTTTCTCAAAGATGTTATAGTCCCTGAATACGATTCTGACTCCTGTGTTATTCTCATTGAAGTCTACAATACGATCGATCATGGGAGCATAAAGACATGTGGATGCAAGAGTAACAACGTCACAATCCGCAACATCCTCCTCGGGAACATGCTTGCAAAAAGCAATATATCTTTCTCCGGACGTATTGATATAGGACAGATAGAATTCCTCAGATCCGTCCACACTTACAAAATAACCGCTTCCGTCATCGCGAAAACCGGAATTGATAGTATCGAAAAACAGTGAAGCTTTTTCACCATCCTTGCAGGACTCGAGTCCTCCGTTTGTTTTAAAGATAATCTGACCATCATCTGTGGAACCGATAGGATAAACAGTTCCGGATCCGAACTGGTCAAGAACGTAGGTATTTACAGGCTCAAAAGTATCCGTATCGATCTCGGAGACACTTGTTTCGGAAGGCTCATCCGACGATGCATAAACAGCCAGTGTCTTATCACCGACAGTTAAAAATTCCCCAATGTAGTCTGCCCAAGAGCTGATATCTTTATTCTCGGTAACAATCATTTTCTCGGAATCGTCAAATCTGTCCTCGGAAAAAACAACGACACCTTCTCCGGACGCATCATCATCCCACATATAATAGTTGTAAAGCACCGACAGTCTTCCGTCTGCAGAATAAATATAATCGTCAATATATCCGTCAGCGTAATCTACGGGAAGATATAAAACATCGGTGCATTCACCGTCTTTATTCCAGCGTACGTTAAAAGAATACTCTCTGGAAGATTCCTCGGCATCGAGAATATAGATCCTTATCACAGCTTCAAATGTGCCGTCTCCGGCATAATTGAAAAATTCATAATATAATCCGTCTATATCACCGGATTTAATCTTATTCTCTTTAAGCAGATCATTAACATCTTCATAAACGATTCCGGAAGTTTCTTTATTGGCCTCGGTCACATCGGTTACGACATCTTCTTCGCTTCTGATAATATCTACGGGAAGGGAAAGATGTGTTGATGTGACCAGATTTCCCTTATCGTCAAGGTCAAGGATATAATATGCCTGATTCCAGTATTCGTCTCTTTCACATACCACATAATAAGCGCCGTTTTCGGTCTTGCCGGCATTAGTTACATATACCTCTTTGTTTCCGAATCCGAGGTCAATATCGGTAATATCATAAACTCCGGTCTTGGCAAGATCGGAATGATAATACTCCACGGTCTCTCCTGTCTCGGGATCTACAGCTTCTACATACTCCTCTTCGGTATTTTCGGTATCCTCTACAGGTTCGGTATTTTCTTCGCCGCCCTTACATGCCGTAAGAGAAAGCAGCATTGACAATATAAGCAGTAATGAAATTTCTTTTCTAAATTTTTTCGTAATGATCACCCTTTCATTATTTTTTAGCCAAAAACATTATAACAGTAATGGAAATGTTATCCCTTTAAGACTTTATTAAATAAATACTGCAGAATATAAAACATTTTTTAAGTTTTTTGCAGTTCGGTATCCCTATCCTGTAATTCGGTAGCGCTGCCGTTGAACCCTCTGTTTACCTATGCTATCTTGCATTCACAAACATTTGGAAAGAGGTAAAAAATGAACAAAAAAACTTTAAAAAAACCGTTTCTCACAGTATTAATGATCTATCTTCTCTGCTACGCATTTCATATCGCGGAGTATTTCCTGATCCGTACAGATCAGACACTTATAGGTGAAGCAGTCATTCATAAGATACTTGGTATCGTGATACTGGCGATAGCTGCCAAAAAGATCGGCTTTTCCGCAAAAGAGCTGGGATTCAAAAAGGGAAAAGATTTCTGGTGCATCCTTAAAGGCCTGGCATTCGGTGCGGGAGTATTCGTCCTCGCCTATACCGCAGAGATAATGATAGCGGTCTCACAGGGGAATTTCCAATCCCTGGATCTGTATGTAAGTGCATATGCCATAGATAAAAATATCGGAAACAGAACCGAGCTGATATTTTTCGTAATATGTATCATCGGAAATGTGATCAATGTGATCATGGAAGAAGGCAATTTCAGAGGACTATTTATAAGGATCCTCGAATCAAAACATTCATTTATGACAGCTGCGGTAATTTCATCTGTTTTATTCGGCTTCTGGCACGTTATCGGTCCGGTAAGAAACTATGTTGACGGTGAACAGAGTTTGAACGGAATGATATTTAATGCATTATTTCTACTTGTCGCAAGCGCACTTGTTGGTTTAAAGTTTACTATGTTGACCAAGATGTCTGGAAATCTCTATTTTTCCATGGCAGATCATTTCTTCAACAATACAATAGTAAATCTTTTACATGTAGTGACAGATACAGGTGCGGATGAATTGATGACAGTCAGAGTATCCATTGCCCAGACGGTTTCTTTTGCCATCGTGCTTGTCTGCTACTGCACATGGCGGAAAAAACATGCAGCTGATAATGAAAGAAAACCCGAATATGGGAGAACCGGAAGTAACGATTGAATACAAAGATCTTACCGGTAACGTAAAAAGAGTATCCGATTTCGTAAAGACAGTTGACAGAGTGATCACCTGCAAAAAAGAAAACGAAGAATACTCTGTTCCTATAAATGAAATCTATTACATGGAAAGTGTGGACAAGAAAGGTTTCATCTACACTGAGTCCGAAGTATATCAAACTTCCCACAGATTACTGGAGCTTGAAAAAATGCTGTCCGGTGCAGGTTTTGCAAGAGTAAGCAGATCTGTTATCATCAACGTGGAAATGCTAAAGGGAATCAAAAATCTCCCCAATTCAAGACTTGAAGCGATACTTATCAATAATGAAAGAATCTGTGTTAACAGAAATTATCTTAACGGAATAAAGGATATACTGCTCCGGAGGAACACATTATGAAAAAGACGGTGATCAATATATTTGCAATGACCGGTATTACTCTGGTGGCACTTTCTCTGATAGCTTATTTTTACAATGCCACTTTTTTATGTTTAAACACCGTATTTCAGGCACTTGGTGTCAACATTCTTATATATGCGGGAATAAAGCTTATCAACAAGTTTGAGATCAATCTGTCGATCATTGAAACGGGATTAAAGATTATATATGCCGTCATCCTGGTGCTTATATTCGGCAATCTTTTCGCATGGTACGAAAGCCTTTCGTTCCCGGTTCTCATCGTATTTACTGTATTTATTCTCATCGTATGTGAATTATTGGATATGATAAGCCTTAAAAACAAAGTAAAAGAGATCAATGATCTTATAGGAAACGATCTATGAACAGTATCAAAAAAGTTCTCGTAATATTACTTCATTGTACATGGGGTATCGGCCCAACGCTTATAGGTTTATTCATATTCCTGAAATACAGAAAATATCCGCACAGGATCTACAGATGCTCCATAGAAACAGTATGGGACAAACCCTGGAGCGGATTAAGCATGGGATTATTTATATTTACCCCCAATTCAAAAAGCTCTTACCATGATAAGGTAAGAGCTCATGAATACGGGCATTGCATGCAATCTCTATTGCTGGGGCCCCTAATGTTATTCGTAGGAATTCTTTCCTGTATATGGGGATCACACCCATATTTCGTAAATCTACGCAAAGAAAAGAATATTCGCTATACTTCATTTTTTATTGAAGCCTGGGCCAGCAAGTGGGGTGAACTTGTCACCGGTGAAGAAGCCATATGGGATTAACAGCAGATATCCTTGATATTGTGTCTGATGATACGATAGATATCCGATGCCTGTTCATTACGATAGATCTTCTCAATCTCGTCATGAATATCCGCAAGGCCTTTTTTACCGCCGCTTTTTTTGATGATCTCAGATATCTGATCGATCCTTTCTTCCGTTTCACCGGGAAGGAATTCTTTTAATTTATCCCTTGAGATATTTACGCCGGATGCGGCAGGCTTCTGAGCGGGAGCTTTTTTAGACTCAGTCTGCTTTTTTGACTCGCTCTGCTTTTTAGGCTCTGACTGCTTCTTGGATTCCTGAGGTTTCTTAGCTTCCGCTTCCTTTACGGTTTCGGGAGCTTTTTTTGTATCCGCGCATTTCTTGGACTCCGAAGTCTTCCTGGGTTCCGTTGTTTTCTTAGTCTCTGTGGATTTAGCGTTTTCGGATTTTTTTACCGATTCCGTCTTTACAGCTTCAGGTGCCTTGGGAGTTTCGGTTACCTTTTTGGTCTCTTCCGGTTTCTTGACCTCGACCGGCTTCTTAGTCACGGTCGCTGTCTTGGCAGAAGCTTTTGCTCTGGATTTAACTCCGAAAAGGGGCTTCTTGGGTGCTTTAGCCTGTTTTCCGGAAACCTGAAAAGCCGTCTTTCTCGATACTTTAACTTCCCTGCCTTCCCAGAATTTAATGACCGCATCATATCCGCTGTCGTCAGAGATGATGCAATAGTCAGCATTTTCATTATTTCGGATCAAATATCCGAGATATGAAACAAGCTGGAAATCAAGGCCGTTTTTCCCTGTATGGCACTGTATAAGCTCAACGTTCTTACCGGATGATATAACGCCGTTTAAGTCCTCATACGAGACATTTCCCGAGTTCATCGTATAGAAGACATAAATCTTATCGTTAAGAGTCATTCTGTCAAGAAGAAGGGTCCAAACAGTCCTTACATTCTCAGTATCTATCAGATAGATGGTATGGTCCTGCAAAGGTACCTGCACTTCTGTCTTCCTTGAAAAAATTGACATTCCGTTTCCTCCTTTCATAATAGTCAGGATATGTGCTTACACATTAAAAGGAGCCTGCATTAGCAAGCTCCCTTAAGTCCTGCATATATATAATGCCTTATTTCATAAGGAAAATCAAGCAGGCGGCAATATCTTAAGCGTTTTAAGCCCGTTGGATGCGGCACCTGCCGATAATACACAGCATCCGATCAGAATAAAACAAAGATCCTTTCTAAGATCATTTTCCGTCAGATAAGCATTGACCAGAGAAAATGTCTCAAATATACCGTTTGCACATAAAGCAGCTATTCCGCACAGTAAAAGGGCGGCAAGAGCTTTTGATGTCTTATTGGTAATCTTAACGATAAGATGGAAAACAACCATCAAAACGGAGGGCAGAACAGACAAAGCAATACTTATTACTTTACGCTTTATTAATTCCGAACCGTCTGTAATAACGCCCGTAGCAAGTAATTTATTGTAATACCCGTTTTTGGTCCATACAATAAGAGCTATAACAATGGCCGAAATGATCATTGCTCCGATGGCAAGCTTTCCCGGATCCGTATTTTTATCGTCGTCTTTTATCTCAAATAATTTCATGAAAGTTTCTCAATCGCTGCCTTAACACGCTTTACGGACTCTTCTTTTCCGAGAAGCTCCAGAATCTCCGTAGCGCCTGCAGGAGTCATTACCTTACCGGAAAGAGCTATTCTGAGAGGCCACATTACATAGCCGTTCTTAAAGCCTTTTTCCTCTGCATACTTTAAAAGTGCTGCATAAAGTGCATCATTGGAATAATCTTCCTGCGCTTCAAGGATAGGAAGAATGTCCATAAGAACTGCCTTTGATCCGGCCTCATCAATCTTATTCTTCTTGTTGGCATAGAGCTCGTTTGAATACTCGGGAACAGCGGTCAGGAAATCAACCTGCTCCGCAATATCGGGGAAGATCTCGATACGGGTCTTAACCTTGGAAGCAACCTTTTTTGCATCAATTCCGGCAGGAAGTGCTTTCTCGAGATATGGCTTAGCCATCTCAAAGAACTTCTCATCATCCATTGCTTTGAGATACTCACCGTTCATCCATTTAAGCTTCTGGATATCGAATACCGCGGGGGATTTGCTGATCCTGTGATAATCGAACTCTTTGATAAGTTCATCGAGGCTGAAGATCTCTCTGTTATCCTCGGGTGACCATCCGAGAAGTGCGATGTAATTAACTATCGCCTCGGAAATGAATCCCTGATCGATAAGATCTTCGAATGATGAGTGTCCGCTTCTCTTGGAAAGCTTCTTATGATTCTCATCGGTGATAAGAGGAAGGTGGATGTATACGGGGCTCTCCCATCCGAACGCATCATAAAGTCTCTGATACTTGGGTGAGGAAGAAATATACTCGTTACCTCTTACGACATGTGTGATGTTCATGGTGTGATCATCAACAACATTTGCAAAATTATATGTGGGATATCCGTCGGACTTGATAAGGATCATATCATCAAGCTCAGAATTCTCGACTGTGATATCTCCGTAAAGCTCATCCTTAAATGTTGTGGTTCCCTCATTGGGTATATTCTGTCTGATGACAAAAGGCTTCCCTTCTGCGAGATTCTTCTCAACCTCTTCTTTGGAAAGGCCGAGACAATGCTTATCATAAACGGTGATTGTCTTTCCGTCCTCCGATACCGCAGTCTTAAGGGATGCAAGTCTCTCCTTGTCACAGAAGCAATAATATGCCTCTCCTTTCTCGATAAGCTCCTTGGCATACTTCATATAGATACCGGTCTTAACACGCTCTGACTGAACGTAAGGGCCTACTCCGCCATCCTTGTCGGGTCCCTCATCATGATAAAGTCCGGTCTTTTCAAGAGTTCTGTTTATGATGTCGATGGCTCCTTCAACAAATCTCTCCTGATCGGTATCCTCTATTCTGAGCATGAAATCACCGTTCTCATGCTTAGCTACAAGAAACTCGTAAAGAGCTGTTCTTAAATTGCCTACATGCATCTTTCCCGTGGGTGAAGGTGCATATCTTGTCCTGATCTTCTGCATTTTTATTACTCTCCTAACTATCCTCTGACCTGACCGTTTCCGGTGATCCTGTATTTATACGATGTGATCTCCTTAAGTCCCATGGGACCTCTTGCCTGAAGCTTCTGAGTGGAAATACCGATCTCCGCACCGAAGCCGAACTCGAAACCGTCGGTAAATCTGGTTGATACATTTACATAAACACACGCAGCATCAACTCTTTCCTGGAACATTTCAGCCGCTTCTTTATTTTCCGTAACAATGCATTCGGAATGGTGGGTGCTGTATTTATTGATATGATCGATGGCTTCCTCTACCGAATCTACCGTCTTAACGGAAAGGATGTAATCAAGATATTCCCTGCCGAAATCTTCCTCGGTAGCATGAACGGCTTTATCACCCAACACTTCATAAGAAGGTTCATCACATCTGAGTTCAACATTCTTCTCGGAAAGCTTTTCATATATAAGCGGAAGAACCTTGTCTTTAACAGCAGAATGTACCACAAGGCTTTCGCATGCATTACATACGGATATACGCTGGGTCTTTGCATTGAAAAGAATGTTAACGGCCATTTCGAGGTCTGCATCCTTATCAATATAGACATGGCAGTTACCGGTTCCGGTCTCAATGACAGGGATCATGGAATTCTCGACAACCGCACGTATAAGTCCCGCACCTCCTCTGGGAATAAGAACATCGATATATTCTTTCATCTTCATGAATTCGGTGGTTACGCTTCTGTCGGTTGATTCGATAAGCTGAAGTATATCGGGATCAAGTCCTTCGGATTCCAGAACCGATCTGAGTACTTTAACTATCGCTTTATTCGATTCTATGCAGTCACTTCCGCCCTTGAGTATGCAGGCACTTCCGGCTTTAAAGGTAAGTGAAAAGGCATCGGGTGTAACATTGGGACGGGACTCATAGATGATCCCGATAACTCCCATGGGTACACGTACTTTTGTGATATGCATTCCGTTGGGGCGGTCAAACTCTTCCATGATCTCACCCACAGGATCGGGCAGATCGGCAACCTGGTGCAGACCTTCCGCAATACCGTCGATACGCTGGACGGTAAGGCGAAGTCTGTCCTGCATAGCTTCGGACATTCCGTTTTGAACGGCATTCTTCAGGTCGATCTCATTTGCTTTAATGATCTCTTCCGCATTGTCCTGAAGTGCTTTGGCGCACTTAACCAGTACTTCGTTTTTCTTATCCGTTGAAATAAGAGCGGCTTTATATTTTGCCTTTACGGCATTTTCACCTAATGTTTTAAGATCTGTCATATGGATCTCCTTTTAAGAACAAACCACTTTAAAAGGTCTTACATCCCCTTCGTCTTCGGGGATGTCGTAATCTACGATCTGGCACGCATGACAAACTGCGATGGAATGAATGCGGAGCGTAAGTTTATCTTCCAAGAATCTGTCATAGTATCCTCCGCCGTATCCCACTCTCTTGTTGTATTTGTCGAATGCGACACCGGGAAGAAGTACAAGGTCACGTGCTGGAAGCATCATTGCTTCAGCTTCGTTATATTCGAAAGGTTCACATTCTTCGGAAGGTTCCAGGATCTTGTATTTTCCGAAAGAATAATGAACGGGATCCACATCCTTAACCTTTCTGAATTCCATCTCTTTATGGAAGCCGTTAGTGGTAATGCGTGGAACAAAGACTTCCTTTTCATTTGCAAGAGCATATTCAAGAATGGGTTTGATGTCAATTTCACTTCCAAATGGCATGAATCCCAGTACTCTCTTGGCTTTTATGAACAGAGGATCTGAGATCACTTGATTATATACGCTCTCAGCGGCAGCTTTAGCCTGGTTTTCACTGAGTGCATCACGCTTAGCAAGAATCTCTGCTCTGATCTGTTTTTTGGTAATTTCGGGTTTTCTGTTATCAGCCATATATCCTCTTAAGCCTTGCGGCCATTAATTATTTAAGTATATCCCTTACAAAAGAAGGAAGGTCAAACGAGCCGTCTTTAGCGCTGGCAAAGGCTGTACCGACCTCTTCACCCGCAATGACCCTTGAAAGAATGGTAAGATCCTTGCTGGAACAAATGACCATATCGGCTCCGGACTTGGTTGCGATCCTTGCTGCATTCAGTTTGGTACTCATACCGCCGGTTCCCATTCCGGATCCTGTAGAACCTTTTCCCATCTCAAGATATTCATCGGTGATCTCGGGAACCTCCGCAATGAACTCTGCATCGGGGTTCTTATTGGGATCATCGGTATAAAGTCCTTCTATATCGGAAAGAAGGATAAGGAGATCTGCTTCAACCATGGAAGCTACCATAGCGGAAAGAGTATCGTTATCTCCGATCTCGATCTCGTGAGTTGCGATAGTGTCATTTTCATTAACGATGGGGATGACGCCCATATCAAGAAGTGCTTTGAATGTATTGGTTGCGTTAACCCTGTTGGTATCGTTTAACACGGTATCCTTGGTCATAAGGACCTGGGCAGGAAGCGAATTATACTCGGTAAAAAACTTCTCATAAATATTCATGAGCCTTCCCTGACCGATGGCCGCACATGCCTGCTTCTGTGGAAGAGTAAGCTCATGACGGTTGATGGATCTGTCCATTCCGTATCCTATCGCATACTTACCTGCGGCAATCGCTCCCGATGATACAAGGACAACATCCTTACCGGAATTATGGATATCACAGAGCTGTCTTACCAGAAGTTCTATTCTGGAAAAGTCCATACCGCCGCTTTCGGGGTGATTTATGGATGAAGATCCGATCTTAACGACGATCCTTTTTTTATTTTTAAAATTCTCTCTTAAATTACTCATTTTTCAATAAACCGTTAATATATTTTCTCGTTCAAAAATGCCCGAAAAATCCCTTAAACATACCGTTTTAATATAAATCGAAGAGTCTAAACTGTCAAATAATGTACCTAAATATATCTTTTTACTTCCTCGTTATTTTCAAGCAGCTTTTCCACCGCAAAAATGATCTGTTCAACAGGTTCCATGGTACTTAAGGTAGCTCCTATCGTATTACCGTTTTTAGCGGTAACATCCGCAGGATCGACATGTTCTGTCGGACCACCGATCTGTCCCGGTTTCGGAGCCATGCTGACGATTATTTTCCGGGGATTTGCATCCACATATATATAATTAGTCTTATTGGGCTTACTGTATACCACCACCTGACGTTCTTTGCCGAACGCCCTGATCCAGCCCATCTTGGGCGGATCGTATGGGGTTTTTACCTCTGACAATAATCTGAGCATGTCCTCATTATTCCAATGATTGACATTTTTAAAAGTCTTATAACCGTATGAATCTGTATTCATACCGCCAAGCACATCCATAAAATCAAATAAACTCATTTTCCCCTCCCATGAAAACTATATTGATGAGAATCTTTTTATGATCACCTCAGCTCCTCTTATTCCATCGATAGCTGCGGAAGTTATCCCTCCGGCATATCCGGCCCCTTCTCCGAGAGGTATGATCCCACCGATGGAACCTTCGAGTGATTCGTCCCTGGGTATCCTGACGGGAGAACTGGTCCTTGATTCAACTCCTGCCATGATCACGCCGGCATCGTCAAAATCTTTAATGGTTCTTCCAAACCTAGTCATTCCATCAACAAAAAGTTTGTTTATCGATTCATCAAAGATCCCTGTCAGATCGGTCCACTCGTATTCTCCCTTAAATACCGGATTTACAAATGAAGGATTATCGCTCTTGTCAGATGGGCCGTTAACCCTTCCGGCAAATTCTCCGTATCTCTGGGCAGGTATCTTACCCTTTCCCGCTTCATAAGCCCTGCGTTCCAGAATCCTCTGATACTCAATGCCCGCAAGAGGATGATCCGAAGGATAATCCGTAACGGGAATGCTTATAACTATTGCCGAATTCGCATTCTCAGAATTTCTTCCACTGTAACTCATTCCGTTTACAACAGTCTCACCTTCTTCGGATGATGAATTGACTACGTATCCTCCCGGACACATGCAAAAAGAAAACACACCTCTGTCTCCGAAATTTGCAGTAAGTTTATAAGGTGATGCTCCGAGTATTTCGGCATATTTTTCGTCGCCGTATTGATTCGCATTGATGATGCTCTGAGGATGCTGAACTCTGAAACCGGCTGCAAAGGGCTTTTGTTCCATCTTAAGTCCGCAGTCATATAAAGCTTTATATGTGTCACGGGCTGAATGACCTATTGCAAGAGCAAGGACAGCTGTCCTGATCGTCTCCTCTCCGTCCGGTCCTTTCACTTTGATCGCAGTGATATTATCAGCTTCACATTCAATACCGATAAGGCATGTTTCAAATCTGACCTCACCGCCAAGTTCTATTATCTTCTCACGGATGTTCTTAACTATTTTCGGAAGTACATCGGTTCCGAGATGAGGCATGTGATCGTAGAGAATCTCTTCGGGAGCTCCGTATTCGGTAAAGGTCTTAAGTACCTCACGAATCCTTCCCTCTTTATCTTTGATCGAAGTGGAAAGCTTTCCGTCGGAAAAAGTACCTGCACCTCCCTCTCCGAACTGTACATTGCTTGCGGTATCCAGAATTCCGTTCTCCCAGAACTCCTCTACATCCCGTGCCCTGTCTTCAACGCATCTTCCCCGCTCTATCACGAGAGGTTTAAAACCTGCCCTTGCCAGTTCATAAGCGCAGAACAGCCCGGCAGGTCCCATTCCCACTACTACCGGCCTGTGAACAAGCTGCTCGCTTCCGCACTCGGGGAGCTTGTATTCAAAAGGAACATATGATGCAATACCCGGATCATTCGAAAATCTTTTAAGGATCTTGTCTTCATTTTTACACTCGGCCCATATGCTATACACGTAATACAACTCGGGCTTTTTTCTGGCATCCAGGGATCTTCTGATGATACCTGAATCTTTCAATTCGGATTCGGAGATTTTGAGTTTCGAAATAACAGCCCGACGTATATCGGGCTGTTTATCATTTACTTTAATTTTTAACTGATCAATGCGGATCATTATCAGATCACCTTCAATATCTGACCCAGACTGTAAAGAACACTTCCGAAAGGCATCAGCTTAAGCTCCGCATCGGAATAATTCCTGAGAAGAAGCAGGACAGAATGATATATGATAAGTCCTATCGGAATACATATTACAACAGTAAAAAGATTGCCCAGGTGAGCGGCAGCTGCATTTGTGATGATCACAAGGAAGATCGCGCAAACGGCACCTGACACAATGGGGATAAGAATATTTCTGATGGGATCAAATACCATGCTCATACGAACATAGGATATTACACACCATATTATGAGTTCGACCAAAGAATATACAAGAACGGATATCATAAGTCCCTTATACATATTATGTCCGTTGCCTGTAGATAACTTAACCGCAAGAATACCCGCAAATCCGGAAGCAACATGCGCGATGATACGGGGAATACGATCGTCCCTTCCGGAGCAGAGCGAATCACAAAACATTGCCATGGAAAGCATTATGGATGCTGCAATGATGAGTATGAATTCAACAATAAGACTGCTTTCCGAACCGGTGGAAAGCAGCTTTGCCACCGGCTTGGAAACAGATGCAAAAAATGCTGTAATGAAAACGGAAACGATACAGACAATATGCATTCCGAAATCAAAATATGCTCTGGCGTTGCCTTTTTCATTTTTACGTACGCTCTGCATCCAGTTCGCGCCGGCATGCGAACCTGCGTAAAGTGCAAATACAAGGGAAAAAGCAAAAGGGGAAAGAAGCATATAAACAGAAAGTCCGATACCGTGTACGTCACCCGACTGAGCAGCCCAGATCAAAAGGACCAGGCATACGGAAAGACCGGCCACAAGATCACCGACTCTTCTCTTAAGGAGATTTATTATAACAACTCCAAGATTATCCCTTCCGCCAAAACCTTCTCTTTCATCACTCGCCTTTATCCTGAGACCGAGACGGACTATAAACAGGAATACAAATACAAATATCTCAGCAACACAGAATCCCGCAAAAAGGCCGGCACATGCATAGATGTATTTGATATCCTCATCCATCAAAAGTGCGGAATTGACAATACCCTTGTCATACATCATCTTCATTAACAGGAATCCGAACACGATCCTGAAAAGTTCCCTTGATACCATGGAAATGCAGATAGCCCTGTCTCCGGACGATACTGAAGCGTAACCCGTAAGATACTCATTCATCATTCTGAAGAAAAAACATCCGCACAGATACAGTCCCAAAAATCTTCCCTTGGGAAGATTGATCACGTCGGACATAAACCAGAAATTAAGAGCTCCGCAAAGCGCGGTTCCGATAAGTCCGGCAATGAAATGACATGCAAATGATACGGACAAAACATCAAGTGCGCTTCTCTTCTGTCCCTTTGAAAGCCTTACTCTGGCCATTCTTGCGGTAACATCCGAAAAGCCCTGACCAAAGATCATCCATACAGCCGTGCAGACAAGATATGTAATAAATGCATATCCCATTCCCGCCTCGGTAAGGAACATCCTGTATAGGAATAAGGACATTATTGAAATAAGAAGGCAGATATATCCTGTCTTTTTCTTATAAACGTAATTTTTCATCAGTCACCTCTCGTAATGCCAAGTGAATTAAGGATTTCTTCCTGTTTGGATATCATCTCTTCTTCTTCGGGCTTTGTCATATGGTCGTAGCCGCACAGATGAAGACAGCTGTGTGCGACAAGAAACGCAGTTTCACGTTTTATGCTGTGACCGTATTCTTCGGCCTGTGAAAGGATCCTGTCGACATTAAGGATGATATCTCCAAGGATAAGTTCTCCCGTTTCGGGATCGGTATAATCAGCCTTCCTGTCCGCAGGTATATCGAAATCGGAAGGTTTGTCAAAATCAAGATTCGGAAAAGATAAAACATCGGTTGGGGAATCTATTCCTCTGTAATCCCGGTTAAGCTCCCTGATCCCCTCATTATCGGTGATCAGTACATTGACACATGCATTTGCAACGGGTGCTCCTTCGGATGAAAACGCACGCTCTGCAACCGTTCTGATGAGAGCATTTTCATCAAAAGCAAAATCTGTATCGGTTTCTTTTTCAATATATATATTCATGGTTTATTTCAAAAAATCGTAATAAAGCTTTTCTTCTTTAAAAATCTTCTTCATTTTTGAGATATCGGAAAAAGTGATCTCACAATCACTGAAAGTTCCTCTGGATATAAATCTGTCAAAAACAGCATCCACAAGCTTTCCGGTATCGATATCCGCATCTTTGTCTTTATCAAAAAGAGCCATAACGGTCTTGACCACGGTTCTGGAACATACGAGAACCGCCGCTTCTTTCCTGACAAGGGAGATGCCGGGATTAGAGATGTACTCTTTATATTCATCAAGAATATTCTTCAGGCCTTCCGTAAAGCCCATCTCACGATAAAAATCTTCCCTGTCTTCGATACCGCCGGGAGTAAGTTCATGATAATATCCGGCACACTTTACGATATCCGCATCAAGCCCGATGGAGGATGATACTCTGTCACAGAAGTATGCGGTATGGATACTGAGCATATATTCTTTGGGAGATTCGCTCCTTAGTTCAAGAAGCTTCTCGTTCTCGGTATCGCAAAGAGTCTGATACAGATCATAATATTTAAACATGATCAGCGACGAATATCCCCTGAATGCGGAATATATTACCATCATCCCGATAAGACAGTTGGCGAAGGGCAATATAAGAAGCTGGATATCAAAGGCGGAATTTATCGTAAGAATGATTCCGCACATCTCACAAACAAGCAGACACAAGGACGACAAAAATGCGGGCATCGCAAATTTTATCTCCTCGGTCAGAGGAAGATATACCATGACAGAGAAAACACCGCTTACAAAATACAGGAAAAACACAAGTGCTCCGCATCCGGATATCATAGCAGTACCGGCCAGCAATACGGACGCGATGACTATTCCCACAAGAGGGGATGAAAAAAGGGACAGGATGACAAATACCGGAACAAATACCCACATGGTATTGGGAAAATAGGAAAAGAGAACAGATAAAAGCATACAGATATATACGATTATCCAAAATCTTGATTCACTTTTTTCCGAAATATCGGGGTCGGTAACGGATACGGGAAAATATTTACGGATACAAAGCGAAACAAGTCCCCCGAGGATAATGCTGAATACACCGTACTGTATAAGTTCGGCAGTATCCTTCCCCCCCACATATCCAACGCCCGTAAGGAGCATTGCATAAATAACTGTGAAGATGATCCCGGGGATCTTACTTCCTGATTTTACCTTTGAGGTTTCCAATCCGCGTCAGCCCCTTTATCTGTGTTTTTTGTCGCCCGATCTGTGTCTGTTTTCGTAATCTTCGTACTTCTTGACTATCTTCTGAACCAGCGGATGTCTGACAACGTCCTTACTGGTAAGCATGCAAAAGCCGATCTCATCCATGGAACCGAGAACCTTAAGAGCCACATCAAGACCCGAAACCGTTCCGGGTGCAAGATCTTTTTGTGTGGCATCACCGGTTACGACCACTTTGGAACCGAAACCGATCCTGGTAAGGAACATCTTCATCTGGGCAGGCGTGGTATTCTGTGCCTCATCCAGAATAATAAATGCATTATCCAATGTACGGCCTCTCATATATGCAAGGGGAGCTACCTCAATAAGTCCCTTTTCCATATTCAGTGCAAATTTTTCCGGACCCATGATCTGGAAAAGCGCATCATACAAAGGACGAAGATAAGGATCAACCTTGCTCTGAAGATCACCGGGTAAGAATCCCAGTTTCTCACCTGCTTCTATAGCGGGACGGGTCAGTATTATCCTTCCTACTTCTTCATTCTTAAAAGCAGTTATCGCCATTGCCATTGCAAGATAAGTTTTACCTGTTCCTGCAGGTCCGATACCGAAGGTGATCATCTTATCGGTTATGCTCTTAACATATGATTTCTGACCGAGGGTTTTGGGTTTAACGGGCTTACCCTGAGCGGTATGGCAGATCACATCCGCGGAAGCTTCTCCCAAAGCACCCTCATGTGAATCCTCCATCATATCGATGGCATAATTTACACTCTGCTCTTCGATCACATTTCCTTTTTCTGAGTAATCTTTAAGATCCATGATAACCGACATCGCCTTATTGGCGTTTTCCTCACTTCCATAGACATACAGAAAGCCGTTTCTGGAAACAACACGGACATTCATGGAGGATTCAACCTTCTTTATGAAGGCATCCCTCATACCGAAGATGTTTCTCATTTCATCGCTTGACAGTTCCGCTTTAAGCGAAAATTCTTCCATTAGGTTAAGCTTCCTTTTTTATTTAATGATGTTCTTGATAAGAGGCTGTTTTTCGGGTTTTGTATCCGAAATGATATATGAGGTCTTCAGTTTATCAAGAGCATCTTCAAGACCTTCTTCCCGGGTATAGTAAACTATTGCAAGATCTTCACCCTTTTTAACTTCATCGCCCACTTTTTTGATAAGCCTGATTCCGACAGACAGATCGATCACATCTTCTTTGGATGCTCTTCCGCCGCCGAGCATCATACAGGATACTCCGACTCTGTCACAGATGATATGATCTACATATCCGTCTTTTTCCGCTTTTACGGTAACGGTTTTATCGGAGACTTTGAGAAGTTCGGGATGATATACCTGCTCGGGATTACCTCCCTGACTTCCTATGAAGGCGGCAAGTTTATCCAATGCTTTTCCGTTTGAAACAACTTCCTTTATCATCGAAAGAGCTTCATCTTCGGAAGATGCCTTTCCTCCAAGAATGATCATGTAGGTTGCCAGAGTATATACCAGTTCCGTAAAGTCTTCCGGACCGCATCCGTTTAATGTATCGATTGCTTCACGTACTTCAATAGCATTTCCCACGGCAAGTCCCAAAGGCTGGTCCATATCACTAATTACGGCCACCGTCTTTCTGCCTGCACCTTTTCCTATCTCCACCATCTCTGTGGCAAGTGCGGTGGAATCCGGGAGAGTCTTCATAAAAGCACCGCTTCCGGTCTTAACATCAAGAACTATGGCATCGGCACCCGCAGCAAGTTTCTTACTCATGATGGAACTTGCGATAAGTGACATGTTTTCTACCGTTCCGGTTACGTCACGGAGTGCATAGAGCTTTTTGTCGGCAGGGGCAAGATCGGCAGTCTGACCCATTATGGAAATACCGTTGGTATTAACGTTATTAATGAATTCCTCCGTGGATATGGACACGTTGAATCCGTCAAAGCTTTCAAGCTTATCGATGGTTCCTCCGGTATGTCCCAGACCTCTTCCGCTCATTTTGGCAATGGGAACACCGCAGGCGGAAACAATGGGAGTCAGTGCAAGTGATGTCTTATCACCGACACCGCCGGTAGAATGCTTATCCACCTTAATGCCCGATATTCCGGAAAGATCGAGAAGATCACCGGAATCAGCCATCAGTCTTGTAAGAGTAAGGGTTTCTCTTTTACTCATTCCCCTGAAATATATCGCCATCATCAGAGCGGAAACCTGATAATCGGGAATCTCGCCTTTTGTATATCCGTTTACGAAAAAAGCTATCTCCTCATCGGTAAGCTCATTACCGTTTCTCTTGGAGATTATAATGTCTACCATTCTCATAAAGATAAACTCCTTTCGTAAAAAGATCACATTTTCTTACGACAGATATCATTAAGACAACATGCTTCGCACTGAGGGGACTGTGCTTTGCAGACAGCTCTTCCGTGATCCACAAGTCTGTGACAAAGACCGCCTGACTCTTCCGGAGGTACTATTTTGCGGAGCTGCATTTCCACCTTAACGGGGTCCTTGCTTCCGTCCGACATACCTATCCTTCCTGTGAGTCTGATGCAATGCGTATCACACACATAGGACTCCTGACCGTATATGTCACCTAAGATAAGATTCGCACTCTTTCTTCCCACGCCGGGAAGGGATAAGAGATCTTTCATATTATCGGGAACGATGCCGTCAAACCGGTCAACAAGCTGTGTCATACAAGCCTTGATATCGCGTGCTTTGGTCTTGAAAAGACCGCAGGGACGAACAATTTCCTCAATATCGGAAAGCTTTGCTTTCGAAAGCTTTTCGGGCGAAGGATATTTGGCAAAAAGAGCAGGCACTGTTTCGTTGACTCTTTTATCCGTACACTGAGCTGCCAGACGTACACTTACAAGAAGCTGCCAGGCATCTTCGACATCAAGAGTACATACCGAATCCGGATATTCCTTTTTAAGCCTTTTTATAACCTCGGCTGCCAGTTCTTTTTTCTTCATATCTTCCTGTTACTTATGATAAGGTTCGCCGCGCATGATCCTGAAAGCTCTGTAGATCTGCTCGGACAGGATAACTCTCATAAGCTGATGTGGAAATGTCATATCGGAAAAGGATATTTTAGCATCAGCCCTGTCGGATACACATCCCGCAAGTCCGTTGGATCCTCCGATAATAAAAGCAATATCACTCTTCCCGGATACAAAAAGATCCGAGAGCATTTCCGAAAATGTTTCTGATGAATATTTCTTACCTTTGATCTCCAGAGTGATCACATGCATACCGGGTTTAACATTCTTAAGTATACGCTCGGCTTCTCTCTGCTTGGCAGTCTCGATCACCGTTTCCGAAGATCCGGTATCGGGTTCATCTTCAACTTCGATTATCTTAAAAGTGCAATATGCCGATAACCGTTTTGCATACTCGGCGATAGCATCACGGTAGAATGATTCTTTTATCTTACCCACACAGATAATACTTATGTTCATGAATTATTCTCTGGTTTTGTCCGAAAAGATCTGATCGTATAATTCCTCGTCGATCAGGTTGTCGAGAAAACCGGGATCGATGTTTACAAACTTATTGCTTATTATCTTCTTAAGACAATCAGTACGTTTAAAATACAGAACCTCGGGTTCGTCTGAATCAGATAAACCGGCCTGTGCATCAACTTCCGCAGAGTCCAGCTCATTTCCGACAAAATCAAGGATCCGCTTTTCAAGTGTATGATCGGATTTTGCTTTCTTTTCAAAAATGCCCGCACTTCTTATGGATATGATGCCCATTACCAAAAAGAGCGTGAACACCGCAAAAAGCACACCATATGACAGATAGGGATTTCCGAGATATTCGGGAATTATACCTATCACGGTCAAAAGAACAAATAATATACCGACTCCTCCAAAGATCGTAAGAAGCAATCCTGTGGATTTGTAATCCGAAGCCCTTTCATTATTGCGTATATAAGGGGCTCTTAATCCGGATGAAAGCTCATCTTCATCGGTATCCTTAACTTCGGAAACGGGAGGCGCTAAGGGCGCCTCCTCGTCATATCCGTAGTTTTCGCTGTTTTCTTTTTCAGATCCGGACATATTTTTCCTCTTAAAAGATCATCCGTTTATGAACTCATCGATTGCCTTGGCTGCCTCTTTGCCGGCACCCATTGCGAGGATTACCGTTGCTGCACCGGTAACCGCATCACCGCCGGCATAAACTCCTTCTCTTGAAGTCTTTCCGGTATTCTCTTCGGCAACGATACACTTTCTCTTATTGGTCTCAAGACCCTTGGTGGTCATTGAGATAAGAGGATTGGGTGAAGTTCCGAGGGACATGATAACAGTATCAACATCGATCTCAAATTCCGATCCCTTAACCTCTACGGGGCTTCTTCTTCCGGATTCATCAGGCTCACCAAGTTCCATCTTTACGCACTTGATAGCCTTTACCCATCCGTTTTCGTCACCGATGATCTCTACGGGATTGGTAAGAAGATCAAATATGATCCCTTCTTCCTTAGCGTGGTGAACTTCCTCAACTCGTGCGGGAAGCTCTTCTTCTCCTCTTCTGTAAACGATATGTACTTCGGCACCGAGTCTGAGCGCGGTTCTGGCAGCGTCCATAGCAACGTTTCCGCCGCCGACAACCGCAACCTTCTTACTCTTCATGATGGGAGTGGTTGAATCCTCACGGAAGGACTTCATAAGGTTGCTTCTTGTAAGATACTCGTTTGCGGAAAAAACACCGTTAAGTGTCTCACCGGGTATGTTCATGAATCTGGGAAGACCTGCACCGGAACCGATGAATACCGCACGGAAACCTTCCTTTTCCATAAGCTCATCGATGGTAACGCTGCGTCCTACAACGACATTGGTCTCGATCTTAACACCGAGTGCTTTAACGTTCTCAATCTCTTTGGCAACAACTCTCTCTTTGGGGAGTCTGAATTCGGGGATACCGTATACAAGAACTCCGCCTGCCTGATGAAGTGCTTCGAAGATGGTTACGTCATAACCGAGTTTTGCAAGATCACCTGCGCAGGTAAGTCCGCTGGGGCCGGAACCGATAACGGCAACCTTGATTCCGTTGGATTCCTTCTCCTTCTTGGGCTTAAGTCCATGCTCCATAGCATAATCGGCAACAAATCTCTCAAGCTTACCGATTGCAACAGCTTCGCCCTTTATGCCTCTGATACACTTGCCTTCGCACTGGGTCTCCTGAGGGCAGACTCTTCCGCAAACTGCGGGAAGTGCTGAGGACTGAGAAATGATATTGTATGCCTCTTCGATATTTCCTTCTTTGATCTGCTGAATGAATCCGGGAATGTTGATGGATACGGGGCAGCCCTTCATACACTGAGCGTTCTTACAATTTAAGCATCTTGAAGCTTCAGCCTGCGCTTCTTCAAGAGTATATCCGTAGCAGACCTCTTCGAAATTCTTTGCTCTAACCTGAGGCTCCTGCTCTCTTACGGGAACTTTCTTCATTACATCGACTTCCATTTATATATCTCCTTTAAGGTGGTTTAGAATCGGTTTACGTGTACGGATCAGCAATGGCCGCATCCGCCATGATGTGTTGCACCTTCCTGAAGTTCGAGCATCTTTCTGCCCTCTTCGGTCTTGTACATTGTCTGACGTCTCATGGACTCATCGAAATTAACGAGCCATCCGTCAAACTCGGGACCATCAATGCAGGCAAATTTGATCTCATCGCCTACATGTACACGGCAAGCTCCGCACATTCCGGTTCCGTCTACCATGATGGGGTTCATGGAAACGATAGTGGGAATATTAAGCTGCTTGGTAAGATTTACCGCAAATTTCATCATGATGAGGGGACCGATAGCGACACACTTGTCGTAAGTCTTGCCTTCATCGATGAGTGACTGGAGACATACGCATACATTACCGTTTCTTCCGTATGATCCGTCATCGGTGGTAACATAAACATTGTCCGATACCGATTTAAAATCGTCCTCAAGGATAACAAGATCCTTGTTTCTTGCACCGATGATAACATCGGAAGCGATTCCCTGCTCCTTGAGCCATTTTACCTGGGGATAAACAGGCGCGGTTCCTACACCGCCTGCAATAAAGACTATCTTAAGCTTCTTAAGTTCCTCGATATCCATCTCACAAAGTTCTGAAGGTTTGCCTAAAGGACCTACGATATCCCGGAAGGAATCGCCCTCTTCAAGCTTAGCCATAACGGCTGTTGATGCACCGACTACCTGGAATACGAGTACGATGGTACCCTTCTCTCTGTTATAGTCACAAATGGTAAGAGGTATTCTCTCTCCGTCCTCAGACGCTCTGACTATAACAAACTGACCGGGCAGACAGCTGTCTGCAGTTCTCTTAGCCTCAACCTCCATTTTGATAATGTTGTCGGTAAGATAACATTTGCTTAAGATCTTGTACATTTCATTTCCCTTTCCCTAGTAAATATATATTGAGTAGATCTTTAATTTTCTTCTGTGGGTACCGGTTCGGGAACCGGCTCGGGCTGCTGAGTGTTTGCCAGTATCCATGCAGCCAGGTCTTGGGGTGATATCCTGGTTCCGTCCGACAGGATTACATCACCGTCATCGGTATATCCCGATATTCCTCCGGGGATGAGCAGTTCAAATTCATCCGCATCGGGAATTCCGTTATTATTTTCATCGATCACATTCTGCCCCTGAACGGGTGATATGGTCTGATATTCAGCTTCGGACTCTATTACAAAAGTGCCTTCGGTAACCGGACTAATGACACCGTATGCATTAACCGCACATACCCTGATGTCATATTCGCCTTTTGTAAGAAGAAGCGGAACAAGGTATTCGTCACTGTTTTCGTCGGGATCACTTCCATCAAGCGTATAGTAGATCCTCGCATTACCGGGTACCGTGATCTTCAGGATCTGGTCTGTTCCGTAATATCCGCTCTCCAAAGAAAACTCCGGAATCATAAGACAAAACTCGACGAACTGTTCCTTGATCTCTACGTTATTGCAGGTATAGAGGATATCCGCCATCGATACATAATCTTCATTCTGATAATAAATGGCGAGAAGCTTTTCATACGCTGCAGCATTTTGTTCTGAGGTGGCAAAACTCAGACCGATTATCTGAAGAAGAAGATTTTCGTACTTAATGTATTCTTCATCTTCTTTGTATAGTTCCGCAAGATAAAGCAGAACATCCACATCATCACTGTCTTTGACTTCGAGAGCTTCCAAAATCGCCTTTGCCTTGGCTCTGTCTCCTGCTTCGGCATGATTTCTGGCAGATTCCAGCAGATACTCGGTATCCGAATACCTGTTAATAAATCCCAGAGACACCATGGCAAGCACTACAACGGATGCCGCAAGGAGTGCGAATTTGAGCCAGCCGTATTTATGTTGGGGTTCTTTAGAGCTTTCTATTTTCCTGACGGGTCTTTCGTCATTGGCGCCTTCGGGAGACCTTCCGAAATCAGTATCATCGTCATCGAATTCACTGACAATGCTCTTCACTGTCTCTTCGGCTTTATTTACGGCAAATTCCGTAAAGTCGGGTACCAGATGAACATCTTTACCGCATTTTTCGCAGTAGAGTGATCCCTCGGGAATCTCAGCTCCGCATATTGCACATTTCATTTTATGGGACTCCGTAATTTACGCGTCTACAGATGCCAGACAATTGTACATAAGCATTGCGATGGTCATGGGTCCTACACCGCCGGGAACCGGAGTGATGGCGGAAGCAATAGGTTCTACGGATGCGTAATCTACATCACCGCAGAGCTTTCCGTCCTCCTGTCTGTGAATGCCTACATCAATAACTACTGCCCCCTCACGCACATAGGAAGCATCGATAAACTTAGGCTTTCCTATGGCTACTACAAGTATATCCGCACGCTTTGTTACTTCTTTGAGATCCTTGGTGCGGGAATGACAAACCGTAACGGTTCCGTTCTCTCTAAGGAGAAGCATGCTCATGGGCTTTCCTACAATATTGCTGCGGCCCACAACAACGCATTCTTTTCCGGAGATCTCGATTCCGGAACGCTTGAGAAGCTGAATGACACCTGCGGGTGTGCAGCTTACAAAGCCTTTCTTTCCGATCGAGAGTTTACCTACATTGACGGGATGGAATCCGTCAACATCCTTATCGGGTGAAATGGCATCAAGAACTCTGTCCTCATCTATTCCCTTGGGAAGAGGAAGCTGAACAAGAATTCCGTTAACATCTTCTCTGGCATTAAGCTCTTCGATCAGCTCAAGAAGCTTTTCCTCGGTGGTATCTGCGGGAAGTTCATAAGATAGGGATCTTATTCCGCAATATTCGCAGGCTTTCTTTTTGTTCTTTACATATACCTGGGATGCGGGATCTTCGCCTACAAGAATTACCGCAAGAGTAGCGGTTATACCTTGTGCAAGAAGCTGAGCGGTGCGGGCTTTGATCTCATCCTTTACTGCCTGTGATATTGCTTTTCCGTCTATAATCTGTGCCATTTCATTACCTCTGTTTTCGGTGCTTTAGAACAATCCTGTGATTTTTCCGTCATCATCCACATCAATCTTATATGCAGCGGGTGACTTGGAAAGTCCGGGCATAGTCATGATATTTCCGGTAAGTACAACCACAAATCCTGCGCCTGCACTTACATATACTTCTCTTACGTTAAGAGTAAATCCAGAAGGACGACCAAGGAGATTAGGATCATCCGACAGGCTGTACTGTGTCTTAGCCATACATACGGGAAGATTTCCGAATCCCATCTCTTCGATCTTCTTGATCTGCTTTGCAGCTGATGAAGCTATGGAAACATCCGCAGCTCCGTAAATATTCTTTGCAACGGTCTCGATCTTCTCGGTGATGGAGAGCTCATCAGCATAAATAGGCTTAAATGATGCTTTTCCGCTCTCTGCCTCTTCGATGACCATCTGAGCAAGCTCGCATCCGCCTTCTCCGCCCTTTTCCCATACTCTGGCAACGGACATACGGCAGTTCTTACTCTCGCAATACTCTTTGATAAATGCGATCTCGGCATCGGTATCGGATACAAATGCATTGAGAGCGACGACAACAGGAAGTCCGTAGGACTGGATATTCTCGATATGCTTTCCGAGATTCTCGATACCGGATTTCAGAGCATCAAGATTTTCATTTGAAAGTTGATCCTTGGGAACTCCGCCGTTATACTTAAGCGCTCTTACGGTTGCAACGAGAACTACCGCATCAGGCTTAAGGCCTGCCTGTCTGCACTTGATATCAAAGAACTTCTCAGCTCCGAGATCTGCTCCGAATCCTGCCTCGGTGATGCAATAATCTGCAAGTTTAAGAGCGGTTCTGGTAGCGATAACGGAATTACATCCGTGAGCAATGTTTGCAAAAGGTCCGCCGTGCACGATTGCAGGTGTATGCTCAAGAGTCTGGATCAGATTGGGTCTGATGGCATCCTTGAGAAGTGCGGTCATTGCTCCGACTGCCTGAATATCTCCTGCGGTAACGGGATTTCCGTCAAGATCATAAGCTACGATTATTCTGGAAAGTCTTGCTTTGAGATCCTTAAGATCCTCAGCAAGGCAAAGGACTGCCATGATCTCGGAAGCAACGGTAATTACAAAATGATCTTCTCTAACGAAACCGTCCGACTTGGAACCAAGGCCGACAACGATATTTCTGAGAGCCCTGTCGTTCATATCCATACATCTCTTCCATACTACGCTTCTGGAATCGATTCTCTTCACATTGCCCTGCTGGATATGATTATCAAGAAGTGCGGCAAGAAGGTTATTTGCAGCGGTTATTGCATGGAAATCACCCGTGAAATGAAGGTTAAGATCTTCCATGGGTACAACCTGTGCCATTCCGCCGCCTGCAGCACCACCCTTTATTCCGAAACAAGGTCCGAGTGAAGGCTCTCTGAGAGCTATGATTGCTTTTTTATTCAGCTTGGCAAATGCTTCTCCGAGTCCTACGGTAACAGTGGTCTTACCCTCTCCTGCGGGAGTGGGATTGATTGCTGTTACGAGAATAAGTTTTCCGTTTTTATTGGATGCGATCTCCTTAAGGCTCTCATCGGTAAGCTTTGCTTTGTACTTACCGTAAAGTTCCAGAGATTCGGGATCTATCCCTGCTCTGGAAGCAACCTCTGTAATGGGGAGCATTTCGCAGCTCTGTGCAATTTCGATATCTGATCTCATTTTTTCATCCTGCCTCAAATATATTTATTCTGATTTTTCCTGTGATGCCAGAAATGCTTCAAACATCTCTTCAGTCATCAGAATCTCTCTGGGTTTTGTTCCCTGCTCGGGACCTACCACGCTGTAATCCGCAAGCATATCCATGATTCTGGCGGCGCGGTTAAATCCTATCTTGAGAATTCTCTGAAGATAACCTATAGAAGCTTTACCGCTTCTGATAATGTATCTTCCGGCTTCGGGTAAAAGCTCATCTCCGAATACGGATGATGAACCCGACGAAGACGATGAAGAAGAATTATTGGAAACAACGGATTCGTTACCTGCTTCAATATCAATAATGGTCTTCTTCAGATCATTAATTCCATCGGCACCTTCAAGAGGATTATGGAACGCGGGATCCGCGCTGATACCTCTGAGATATCCGGTAACCTTGGATACTTCTTCATCCGATACAAAAGCGCCCTGAAGTCTTTCGGGCCTCATTTTGCCCTGGGGATAAAAGAGCATGTCTCCTTTACCGAGAAGCTTCTCCGCACCTACGGAATCAAGAATGGTTCTTGAATCAACACCGCTGGACACCGCAAAAGCGATACGGCTGGGCATATTTGCCTTGATAAGACCTGTAATGACATTGACTGAAGGTCTCTGCGTTGCGATGACAAGATGCATTCCTGCGGCGCGCGCAAGCTGTGACAGACGTATGATTGAATTTTCAACCTCGCCCGGAGCAACCATCATAAGATCAGCAAGCTCGTCCACTATGATGACAACCTGAGGCATTTTGTCGAATTTCTTGGGATCTTCCTCAAGCAAAGCCTTATTTTGCGGCTTCTTCTTTTCAGCCTCGACATAGGCGTTATAGCCCTTCAGGTCGCGGACATGGGCCTCGGCAAACTTCTGGTAACGGTTCGTCATCTCAAGAACGGCCCAGTTAAGCGAAGCAGCGGCTTTCTTCGGGTCTGTAACAACAGGGATCAAAAGATGCGGGATCCCGTTGTAAACACCGAGTTCGACCATCTTTGGATCGATCATTATAAGCCTTATATCTTCGGGTTTATATTTATACAGTATGCTCATGATGAGCGTATTTATGCAGACGGATTTACCGGAACCGGTCGCACCTGCGATAAGAAGGTGAGGCATTTTGGAGATATCCGTGACTATGCAGTCTCCGGAGATATCCTTGCCGACTGCAAATGTGATTCCTGAAGCCTGCTTCTTGAATTCCGGACTTTCAATAAGCTCACGGATCGAAACGGTGCTGTTCTCCTTGTTTGGAACCTCTATGCCTATTGCTGCCTTTCCGGGGATGGGTGCTTCTATACGGATATCCGAAGCTGCAAGATTAAGCTTGATATCATTTTCAAGCTTTGTGATGCTCGCAACCTTAACGCCCTGTTCGGGGGAAAGTTCGTATCTTGTGACTGT
>JAEEGK010004305.1_pt1 | contig 35053 bp, 22 predicted proteins | sample 8958771 | NCBI WGS metagenome assembly JAEEGK01 (sample SAMN16246547, study PRJNA631951) | gut metagenome | biome: gut microbiome; feature: rumen; material: SC-attached | host: Bos | place: Iran: Karaj | collected 2018-10 | reverse complement strand
ATCAGGTAATTATATATTTAAAATAATAAATTTAAAAATTAGTAAAAAAAGTATGAAATATATTTAATAAATAATAATAGATATATGATAAATAAAAATAATTAAAATTTCTATAAATTGATAAAAAATACTTTTAAGGTCTTTTACTCATTAATTAATACATCACACCTCATAAAGATTTAGTAAATAAAATAAACTCTTGATTTAAATAAAAAAATCAGAAAAAAAAAAGAAAAATTATTTAATCTGAAAGAGTTATAACTAAAATTTAATTATAATTTATTTTTTTTTCAAAAATTAAAAAAATTTATATAACTGATTAAATAAAATATTAAATTAAAGATGGATAAAGAGAGAAAAGCTATAATTAAAAATTCTGATATGACAGAAGATATGCAACAAGATGCAATAAATGTAGCAACAAAAGCTATAGATTCTTACAATATTGAAAAAGATATTGCATGTTATATCAAAAAAGAATTTGATAGGAAACATAATCCAACTTGGCATTGTGTTGTTGGAAGAAATTTTGGTTCTTATGTTACTCATGAAACAAAACATTTCATTTATTTCTATTTAGGCCAAATTGCTGTTTTACTATTTAAATCTGGATAAATAGGAAAATAAAAAATTAATGTATTAAAATAATTCTAATTTTTTGATATTTTTTTAACTTTAATTTACTTTATTTTAAATTTTCATTTGAATTTTTTAAATAAAGTATATAATTAATAAAAACTAATTTATTTATTTATTTTTATAATATAATATACTATTATAAAAGTAAATACTTTAAATCTAATGCTCATTTTAAAGATAAAAATAAAATAACTTCTTTTAATAAATAAATGAGATGAAAATAATTTACTTATTATCAATAAATTGGTAAAATCAAAGAAATCATTAAAAATAAAAAAAATAAAAAATTATATAATTAAAATGTCAACCGAAGAAAAAAACCAAAAACAAAAAGAAGATATAAGAAAAGTATATGATAATTCTCAACACATAAAAGAACTTTTAAAAGAAATAGTTTCTGATCATATTGAAGATGGATATGATACATTTGAAAAAACATCAATTTATCTACGTCAAAAAAATTCAAAATTAGATAATTTTCAATTTATTCAACCAGTTAAAGAAATAAAAAGATCTTTTAAATTTACTCCTTTAGAAGATAAAATTTTAACATCTTTTGCAAAAAACAGAGAAAAACAAACAAAATTATTAAATAATTATATGGAAGATATTTTACTTCAATCTCGTATACTTGAATGGGGAGGAATATCATTTTCAGATGAAGAATGGTATAAAATAAGATTAGCAATGAAAAAAATGTTAATAGATAACAATTGTGAATTTATAAGATTTTTTGGTAAAATATATGGTATAAAAAGTGATTATTATATTCTTCAAGGAATTCAAAATAGTTATCCAATGCAAAACCCAAAAATTCATGTTGAAAGTAAAGGAAATGAAGGAATTAATAGATATACTTTTTGGGTAAGTAATTCAATATTAGAATCATGGTATGAATTACCTGATATTACTCCTGAGCAAATAATATCAAGTAGGAAATTTAAATATTACTTTACTGGTAATTTAGATGCTAAAGTAAAATCATTTGTTCCTTTCCCAGGAAAAGAAATGCATTTATTAAAATGTCAAATAGTTAGAATATTACATTCTAGTTCCATAGTACCAAAAGGTTATTTAAAATTAGCAGGTGAAAAATTTAAAGAGCAATTAGAAGGAAAAGTAGCAGAATATGATGAAGAATTTAAATCACCATCATTTGATGATTTAAAAGCTCCAGAAGGAGAAAATTGGGTACATGAACAAGCATATATATTTCCAAATGGTAAAGTAATAGATCCCTCAATTGAAACTCAAGTAGATAGATTTAGAGAAATAAGTCAAGATGAAGGATATAAAGTTAAAGAAGGCGAAGGAGAAGCTGCTGAAGAACAAGATAAAAAATATTGGAAAATTAAAGTTGTTGGAGATACTATTGTTCATAATAGAGGTGATAAAGAACCTTTAACTCATGCTGTTATTACTATAAGAAATACAAGATGGCCTGGAACACTTACTGTTTGGAAAGAAGAAAAATTCACTAATATTTATGTTGGTTTTGGAATTAAAGCTATTGATTCTAATTATTTTCCTACTCAAATTGGAAAGATTGAAAAAGATATTAATGATTTAGATGAACAAAAAGAACCTAATCCTGAAAAAGAACCTGTTAAAGAAGAAGAAAAGAAAGAAGGAGAAGAAGGGGAAGAAAATAAAGAAGGAGATGAATAAATAAAGTTTTTAAGTGGATTTTAGATATTTGATTTTCAATATATATTAAAAATTTGGATTTTTTTATTTAGATATTTTTTTTGGTTTATGTATAATTATATTTTTAATAATTAAATTATTTTTATTTTTCTTTGAGCTGATTTAAACTTGGATAAATTTCATTATCTCATTATTTTTAGTTTTATATTTAAACCTTTTATTTCTTTTTATAGAAACTTAAAAAATTTCTTCTAAAATATTTTTAATTTTATTCTAATGTGTTTTATTTAATTTTAAAAATTGTTTTATTATTTCTCATTTATTTGATCTTATGAAGATTTCTTTGAAAAACATTTATATTATTTGTGGAATTAAAATAAGATTCTTGGGATAAAAATATAATATATCCGATAATTTGCTTAAAGTTGGCTTGATTTTGTGTTTTTAATTCTAGTATAGATGGTTCCCATATATTTAAGAAAGTTTCAATAAAGAAATATATTTATTAAATTGTAATTTACTCTTCAAGTAATCTGGAATTTTTCTGATAATAAATAATTCTTTTCATATTATTTAAATAAACTAATCAAATTCAAAGTAAATAAAATTATAAAAAAGAAAAAATATATGAATTCATAAAAAACTTCTTGGAAAAAAATAAAAAAAAATTTAAAAAAATGGAAGAAAATGATAATGAGAATGAGAATAAAGAAGCAAGTCAAGACCAAGAAATATTATCAATAATAAGGGAATCTCGTTATAAACAAAGACAAAATGAAGAAGAAGAAAATGATTGTGAACAATTAATTAGACTTCATCAAAATGTTCCAGGATGTTTATTAATGACAGAAGGATTTCATTCAAAGAAAAAAAAATTTTATTTTTGTACTTGTGATCCAGATTGTCAAAATCCATTATGTATAAATTGTGTTCAAAAATGTCATTATGATCATTGGAAAAAAAATAATAAAATATTAAATGATCTTCAAACAGATAAAAGAAATGCATTATGTCATTGTGGAATGAAGAATCATATTGTTTTAGAAAATGAAGGAAAAACTGATTTTGTATATGATGAACAATGTCAATTTTTAGAATGGTCAATTACAACAAAAAATTATGCTTATTATGAAGATGAAAATAATCCTGATGAAGTTTTATGTATGTTTTGTTATAAATGTTGTAAAGAAGAACCTTCTGGTTATGTTAGAAAAAGTGATGAATTGCTTTGTAGAAGATTAAAATGCTGTTGTATGCATGAAGATTATTTAAATGTTTTTGAAAAAATAGGAAAGCTAGTTTCTATTAATCCTTTTTCTTTTGAAAAATTTTCAGGAATTCAATTTTTAAATATGTTACTTAAAAGTTCTAAAAGTTTTGAAAATTCATTTCATAGAGTTGCTAATACTATGAATTTACTTAAGGAAGCTGTTTTAGGTCAAAAAAAAAAAAAATTTGATTTTACTATTTTTATTAATAATTCACCTTTTTTTAAAGCTTTGGAAAAATTAAGTAATATTTTGGATATTATTAAACTCCTTTATTATCCAATTTCATTTTTCGATTGTTCTTCTTTTATTTTTCCTCTTTTACAAAGGAAATTAAAATCGAAAGGACAAGATAATATTTGGGCTTTTAAAAGATATGTATTTGATATTTACCATAAAATCAATTTCAGAAAAGATTTTGAAAGACTTCCTATTTTATCTGTTAAAGATATGATTAATTTAAATCCTTTTCAAAGGGAAATGTATTGTGATTATATATATTTATTTCCAAATTTAGAAGAAAAATATTTTAAAGTTAATGAAGAAGAAAAAAATTATATAGATGATATATTAAGAACATTAGATAAATTTAAAAATATAAGACATAAAGATGAAAATGCATATGAAATTTTAAATAAAATATATTCTGAATGTAAAAAAATAGTAAGATTCAATAAATTTTCTCCTGAACAATGTTTAAAATTTTATTCATTAAATGATGATATAATATTTACAGCATTATCAAATAAAGAAATAACATTAAAAAATGGATTTGAGCAAATGAGAATGTTAAGCCAAATGGTAAAATGTATATTATATTTATCATATTATTATAATGATTCAATATTAAGAAAATATCTTTCAGGTGAAATATCTTTATCTCAAGTAGCATTTTTTCATTCAAATTCTGAAACAGCTAAAATGATATATAAAAATTGTACACATATATTATTATATTGTAGAACAATTCATGAAATATGTGTTGTCAGTAAAAAAGCTTCTACAGAGATTACGACTAATACTGAAAGAATGAGTAAAACTTTAACTTATATGACGACAGCAATGTTAAGAAGTAAAATTGATAAATTTCAAAATAAAATTATGTTTATGAGTACTGAAATTACTTCTTTAACTTTAAATTCTCCTGATGCTTATTATTTTGGTTTAAAGAGATTAAAAGAAAAAGATAAAAATATTTTTTGTAATTATATTAATAATATTCTTACTGAAAAAGAAGTTTTAATTTTTGATGAAATGAAAGAAATTTGTAATGATTTAGAAAATATTTATCAACAATATTTTTCTTTTGAAATTACAGCTGATGATGTAGAACAAGAAGTAATTGAAAGAATTGAAGAATTCTTTAGAATTATTGGAAGAACTGATTATAAACCTTCTTTTGGTTTATTTATTAATGGTGAAAAGGATTTATTAAAAACAAGAACTTCAGTTTTAAATACCTTGATAAATAAAAAAGAAAAAGGAGAAGTTGATAGTAATGATATTTCACTTAGAATTTTAATTAATAAAACTCCTTTATTATTCACTGTAAGTAAATCTTTGCATATAATTTTAAGGGGAAATTCCTCAAATCAACAACATAAAAAATATTTTGATAATTTATTTAGATTTTATGGTTATTATGTTTATGAGAGTACGGATAATTGTTTGTTGTTTTTAAATGATAGATTACTTAAAGCTTCTACTTTAATTACAACAGATAATATTGGTAAATTTATAAATTTACTTTATTATATATCTAAAATACTTCAAAAAAATAATATAACTTTATCACAAAATAATGAATTAATGAAAGTCTTAGAAAATTTAGTAAGTAAAGTTAGTGGAAAAAGTGAATATGTTTTATTATTTGAAAGAACTTTAAAAATAATATACAAATTATCAAAAATGAATTATCTTCATCAAGAACATACGATGAATAAAATAAGGAAAACTTTAAAAAATATATATTATAAAAATCCAATTTTTAAAACATTTAAAGATATTCTTATTCCTAGAAGTAATGAAAGTAATGGTGAAATAATAAATATAAAATCATTAACTGAATTAATAGAGGAAGGAGCTGAAATTGATGGCTATAATGTTGAAGTTTTAACTGCATTATTTACTAGATTTTTAAAAATAATCAATTATTTATTTGATGGTAATTCAACTTTAAATGAAGTAGATTTTCTTCAAGATATTTTTCTAAAAGAACAAATACCTCCAATTTTAAATGATTTAACTTTATTTTTAACTTTAAGAATTGAACTATTAAAATTCTATAGAATTACTTATGTTGATGTTTTAATAGATACAACAAAAACAAAAGAATATATTTCAATTTTTGCTAATGATTCAATTAATAATGGAGTTGATTCTAATTTTGAATATTTTATTTTTTTCCAAGATTTACTTAAGGTCAAAGATAAAGTTTTAGATATGAATATTGATTGTGATATATTTAATGCAGAATTAAAAAACTTTGGAACTATAGTTAAAAACAGTGGAATTATTGATCAAAATATTGTTGTGAGATATTTTGAAGAAGGTTTAGTTTTACCACTTCAAGTCTTTATTAATAAATATATTTCTATCATTTATAATCTAGATGGTTATCAATATATAAAATTATATCAAATTGTTCTTCACTTTTTAGAAACAAAAAAATATATTATAGAAGAAGGATTAAAAACTGAAAAACAAATAGAAAATGATTTAAATATTAATATTTTTTCAGCTTTTGCCAAACACAAAAAAAATAGATTTGCTGTTTTATTGAATAAAATTCAAAAAGACCAATTAGAAGAATTAAATGAAGATATTAATAAATTAAAAGATCATAATTTAGAAATATTAAATTATAAATATATTTTTAGTTTCTTTGAAAAACATGTAAACGCCTTTATTAATGTGGAAGGATTAGGAAATTTACAAGAAACTTTCAAAAAAAAAGCAAATACTTATTCAATTGAAGAAATAGAAGAAAAAAGAGATGAAAATCGAAGAAATGGATTAATAAATTCTGAATTTTCTGAAAAAATATTTGAAGCTATTTTAAAATATGAAATGACAAAAAATAATTATATGGAAAGTTCCCTTATTCAAAATTTAGCTGAAAAAAATGTTTTATTTGATACTACATATAGAACAATAATGCTAAGACCAATGTTTTATCTAATTAACAGTGAAACTTTATATTTAAAATATAGAAGACAAAATCTTTGGCATATTTTCCGTCTTTTACAATATGATACAACAAGTACACAAGAAGATATATATAAATTAAGAAAAGCAGATTTAGACCGATTGAAAAAGAAAAAAAATTTACTAATTAATAATAACACTATTAATAAAATAATCTTAGAAAATGAAGGTGAAAATCAAAAAAAAAATGAAGAAGTGATTAAACCAACAGTAAATTTCCCTTATTTAATAGATTTATTTTTGCAAAATTTATTATCAGTAATTTTTGAAAGATGTAATCCAAGTTCAGTTCCAAATTATGAGGATTATACAATTGCATATATGGTAATTAAAATAATGAAATACATGTGTGAAGATCATAATATAAATTTCCAAACATTATTCTTTCAAGAAATTACAGTTGAAACTCCAACAGAAACTTTAAATATTTTTGATTTAATGATGTGTATATTGAATAAAATTTTATTACTTGGAAAATGGGAAGAAGTAACTTTTGAATCTAATGATAGTTCAGTTGATTATTTCTATGAAATTTTCTTTTGTTTAATGGAATTTTCTATTGAAATGATTCAAGGAACTTCAAAAGAAAACTTACAAACAATTATTGATAGTTTTGAAAGAAAAGATGAAAAGAGTTATTTTTATAGATTTTTAGTTGCTGCGAAATTAGTTCTTAAAAATAATGCAAATGATTGTGATACTTTATATAAAGTTAGATTTGATTTAATTAATTTTGTGGCTGCTTTTATAGAAGAAAGAAACACTCCTCAAAAAATAATAAGTTTAATTGAAAATTTATATAATCCAATGAATATTTTTGATAGTATTGTAGCAACTTTAAAAAAATTGTATTTAAGAGAAGAAGGAAAAGATGTAAAAACTTATAATGAAATCGAATTTAATAATGAAATTTGTGAATTATTTAAGAAAAAATATTTTTCAGATAGTGAATTTAGTAAAAATCAAGAATTTGAATTAGCAAATAGAATGTATTATTATGTTAAACAATTAGCAATTTTTAATAATAAAGATGCAAAGAATATAATTGATTCATGTAAATTACATTCACCAGAACAAATAATTGATTTAAGACAAAAAAGAGATAATGATCAAAATGATAGTTTAGAAAATTCAGAAAGTGTTTTAATTGAAGCAAGATATTTCCAAAATTATTTTGCTGTTAAATTTTTTGAATCAATAACAAGACAAGTTTGGATTAGAGGAGAAGAAAAACAAAAAATGTTAGTTTTATTTACTTTAGTTCCTTCAGTTCTTTATTTAAGTGAAAATTCAAAAACTGAATTTTTTGATAAAGTTCCTCGTGATAGTCGTTCATCAAAATTATTTTCATTAATGGAATATACTGATTATTTTTCAATTGAAATAAATCAGAATAAAAAAAAATTAACAAATAATTTCTTATTAAAAATAATTAATAAATTGAATTTTAGTTATTTAGATGGAATGATTTATTTACTAACTTCAGCAATAAATATTACAATTTTTTTGATGGCTGAATATAAAGATGAAGAAAATAATTATAAAAAATTAACTAGTGTAATTTTACCAATGGGATTAGTTCAATTATCTTTAACAATTTTATCTTTAATATTTTGGTTTGTTTCAAAATATAAATTATATTATGTTATAGAAAAAGAAAAGTATTATATAAGTCATAGAATGAGTAATGATATTCCATTAACTTGGGGACAATATTTAGATATTGTAATAATGAAAACTTTATTATCTAAAAGAGAAATAGTTAATTTTACTTGGGATTTAGTTTTTTCAATTTTAGGAGTCTTAGGACCAAATTTTATTTTTGTATATTCAATCCAATTATTAATTATAGTTAATATATCATCAACATTACAAAATATAACTAAAGCAATAGCAATGAGATATCAACAATTATTAACTTTATTTATGTTTATGATAATTGCAATATATATTTTTAGTACTCTTGCTTTTTTCCTTTTTTCAAAAGATTATATTCATGAATTACAAGAAAATCATGAAAATACATGTGGCACATTATTTTATTGTTTTTTAACTCATATGGAATTTGGGTTAAGAACAGATGGTGGAATTGGAGAATTTATTAATAAAATTTCATTTGAAGAAGATCCAACTTATTTTATGAAAATGTTTTTTTTCCAATTTATTTTTTATTTATTAATAATTATAATTATGTTAAATGTTGTTGGTGGAAGTATTATTGATACTTTTGCAGAATTAAGAGAAAAATCATCAGAAGATTTATATGATATGAAAAATGTTTGTTTTATTTGTAATGGAACTAGAAATGATATTGAAAAACAAGGAGAAATCTTTGATCAACATATTGAAAATGATCATAATATTTGGACTTATATTGATTATATGATTGGATTAAAATTTGTTGATCCACAAGAAACTAATGCTATTAATTCTTTTGTTATTGAACAGTTAGAAGATAAAAAAATTTCATGGTTTCCTTTGTTTGCTGAAAATGATAATTCTAATGAAAAAGAAGAAGAAGAAGATTAAAAGAAAATTTTTATTTTTTTAAATATAATTTGAAATTTTTTGTATCTATTGTATTTTTATAAAGTTTATTTATTGATAAAATAATAGTTTTATTTTTTTGTTGTAAATTTTAAAATATTTTTTTTAAATTTTAATAAAAAGAATATACTTTAATAATGAGGAATAAAAGCTTTGATAAATTTATAATATTCATTTTTTTTTCCTTCTTTTTATCCATATCAACTTGTTTAGATCCTCAATATTTATATTGTAACAATAGAATCTATTGTGATTCAGGATTAACATATTCAGAAATAAATGATATATGTAACTTAATAAATCAAGATGATAGATTTGTAATTTTATTGACAAATAATATTACTTTTGTTGATGATAATGACTATACAACTTTTAGTGAAAATTTTTTTAGAAATCATTGCAAATATAATTCAATAAAATGTGCATATAACTTTGCAATTAGTATATATGTAACAGGAGGAAAAGTTTTAATTTCTACTGGTTCAATTTCAAGAAAAAAAGTAGATGAAAATCAAAGAATGAATATCATAAATTCAATGATTGATTTATTGCAAAGGGGACAATATTATCAAGCAATATCTTTAGCAATCACTCTTCTTAAAAATATATTTCCTTTAATTCCAAATGATAATAGTGTTATGAATCCAAATTATAATAATACAAATACTAATGAAACGGGAGTTAATAATACAATTCCTACTCCAACTCCTATTCCAAATCCAATTCCTCAGAATATACCTAAAAATGTTCCTTTATCTTTTGATTTTTATACTATATTTTATTGTATAATTTGTCCTGGAATATTAATAGTTTTTATTATATTATATATATTAAAGAAAAGAGAAGAAGGAAATAGAATTGAATCATGTCTTCAAATTCACAATCATTTAAGTGGTTTAGAAAATTTACTTAAAGAAATTAGGAAAAGCTCTCCTCCAATAGTATCAATTAGTAAATGTGTAATTTGTATGAAAGATATTCAATTCAAAGATCAAGAAATATTTAATAGTTTTCAAAATAATGAAGAAAGTTTTAATCAAGATAATAGTTATGATAATTTTCATAATAATTCAAATTTAACAAGTCAAAATAATTCAAAAGATTTTATAGACAATTTAAATATTAGATTTGCATGTCAACATATATATCATATTTCTTGTTTAAATTCATGTAAAATAAATTTTTGTTTAATGTGCGCAAGTACTGATACTTCAATTGATATGAATAATAATGCAAGATTACAAATAGAAAATAAACACAATAAACAAGTAATTCATGAAGGTCATATTAAAAATTTCATTCAAAATTTTAATTATATATATAAAAAAGGAGAACTAAGTGATTATGCTCAAAAATACCCAACTGAATTTGATACTTATAATACTACCTTATTATTAGGATTAACTCATGCTTGGGGAATTTCTATGATGATGCCTTTGAATTATAATAGGCAAAAAATGCGTATAAATAATAATAATTATTATGGAAATAGTTACAATAACAATAATTATAATAATTATGAGGAAGAAGAAGAAGAATTTATTAATGGTTCTTACAAACAATTAAATTATGAAAATCAGTCAGATGGTGTCACTGCTCATTTTGGAAATTCAACTAATCATGATACTAATATTGGTACCTTTGGTATTGGTGAGAACAATAAATTTATTGAGGGAGATTTTTAATTATTTAACTTTTATTTACTTAATGATTATTATGTTTTATATTTTAATTAACAGTGAAGTATATTTTTTAATAAAATATTAACCTCCATTTATTTATTTTATAATATATTATATATAATCATCTATATCAATGAAATAGCTAATAATATAATTTTTTTTTAATTCTTTTTATTTGATTAATTTTTTTTTAATTTTTTGAGTTACATTGTAACAGGCATATTAATCTTTTGTCAAATAATTGTTAAGTTTTTTAAATGATTATATTAATAAAAACAAAATTTTTGAAAATTCAATTTAGATTCAAAAATTAATCAAAAAAAAAGTAGAATAGAAGAACCATATGAAAATTAATCTTTATATTATTGTTTATTTAACATTATTTATTTTTTTCTGTTTTAGAAAAACCCAAAAAATTTTATAAAAACTAATCGAAATATTTTTCAATTAATTGCTGAAAAAAAATTATATATAAAAAATATTTTATAATCATTTTTATTTAATAAAAGGTTTTGAACATAAATCTTTATATGAATTATAAATATCATAATAATTTCCACATAAATCAGTTCTTTTGGCAAAACAATTTTTAGCACTATTATAAGCATTTAAATATTCTTTACTAAAATTAGGAGCTCCATTTCTAGTTAAATCCGTAAATTCACAAAAAACTTTTTGTCTATATATTGGATTAAAGTTATTAACAGAATCAATATTAGGATTTTTTTTATTTTCACAATTAATTAAAATTTTATTTTTTGTATTAGAAATTCCTTTAATTCCAGGATTTAAAATATTATATTCAGTAGAAACATGATTTAGTAAAGTAGGTACATTTGGTTTTGCCATCCATTGTGAATTAGATTCTCTTGAAGTATTAAATATAACTTTTTTTTGAGGTTTAAATAAATAACTTTCTCCATTTTTATATATTGAAGTTAAATCATTTTTTCTTAAAAAGATATCTGAATTTTGATGATCTTCATAAGTTAAAGTTCTTTTAGTAAAATTATCTTCTTGTTTATTTGCTGGTTTTCTAAAAAAAATATCTGAAGCATATGATTTTTCTTTTATTTCTTTTAAACTTAAAATCGGTAATTTATATGGGCCATTTGAAGAACCTTGTCTTTTTAATATTTTTGGATTGTTTAATAAATATTCATATTCTGAGAAACCTTTTGGAAAATATGAATCATTTCTAAATCTTATTTCTAATGTTGATTGAGATTTTTTTGGTTTTTTTATTTTTTCTTGTGTAATATCTGTTTGTAAATTACTTTTTTGCTTTTCATAGTTTTGAATATTATTTTTTAAATCATTTATATCAACTTTTTTAATTTTTATTATTTTTGGTTCTTGATTATTATCTTTATTATTGTCTTTTTATAATATTTTTTTCTGAATAATTTCTAATATAATTATATGTAGGAATTGTTTTATTTACTTTTTTTTCATCATTGTGACTGTAATTTATTTTTTTAATTTTAATATAATCATTTTTTAATTTTTCTGTATTTTCTTGAATTTTTTTCATAAAATTTTTATCATAATTCCATCCGATAGTGTATGATACCTCAAATTTTTTTTTAATTTCTTCATCAGTTAATCTTTTGTATTGATTGGGAATTGAAGTTCCTCTTGCATTTGTTTTTTTATCATCTATATCTAATAAAGAAAATAATTTTGGGCCTTTTTTATTTTTTAAAACTCTCATTTTTTCAGAAAAAATTTTTGGGCTTTGTATAAATCCATTACTATAAGTCTTATTACAATTTCTTTTATTTTTATCTTGATTTGATGTTGAATTTATATACCTTTCTTCTTGAGTGAAATGAGTGGATTGATTAGTCATTGCTGGATGATTTACTTTTTTTGTTTGTGTTTTCATTTTTCAAATTTTTTATTAGTAATTATGAAATTTTATATTATTTTTTATTTACTTAAAATTTAAATAAAATTTTTTTCTTTAAATTATTTAATTGTATTATTTTCTATTATAATATATTGGTTATATAATATCTTAATTTAAAATATTATTTATATTTTTTAATATTTATTTTCTATTTTTCCAAAAGAAATGATAAATTAGATGAAAAAAAGTTTTAATCACTTGAATTTGGATTTTGAAAATTTAATTATTTTTTTCCAAAATAAATATTGATTTAAATTTATTGTTTTTAATTTCTTTTTCAAAAGTATTGAATTGACTTTTTATAATTTTCATTCTGTTTTATTTAATTCTTTTATTATTGTATCATCATATATATTTTTGAATTTACCGTTAAAGAATTTAAAAAGCTTATTTCCAAGTAAAAATTATTGTATTTTTCTGTCTCTGATTTATTTTGATTATTTGTAATATTTTGATAATGATCTATACAATTATTTAATGAGTTTAAGAAAGAAATAAAAATGTAAAATATTCAATTGTTTCTATGATAATTTCTTTTGATAAAAAAGAATCAAAAGTATTTTTCCATTTATTTGATAATTTTAATTCATTAGATAAATAATTTGAAGAAAACTAATATATTCAATTACATTTTATTAACCTTTTGCATTATAATTTATTATTTCTAATAATTCTAGGTTATTATAAAAATATTATTGATGAATGTAATTTATTATTTTTATATATTTAAATCTATTCCTATATCAATATTACATTCTGTAAATTTATTTAATAGTTTTTAAATCAATTAATTTAATAATTTTATCATTTGTGTTTTTATAATTTTTGAAAATTATTTTTTAGAAAATTGTATTTTTAGTGAAATTTTGATTAAAAAATAAGAATTGATGTTTTAAAACTTCAGAGTGATTTTTTCCTTTTCATCAATTTTATAAACATAATTACTGTAAATATAAATATATTTGATTAGGAAGATGAGTTTTTTATTGAAAAAGCTAAATCAATAATTTTTGAAATTAACTCTTTCTGAAATTTGAAATCCTAATTAAAATATATATATTTCTATACCATATTTGGTTAAATATTCATTAAAAAGTGGAATAGAGGTGATATTCATTTTAGAGATATCAATAATTATTCTTATTATTCCTTACTGGTGATATCACAATACTTTTAATCTTTCTAAAATTCGCATCATTGATTATATTATTTTTTATATATTCTTTCTATATTTATTTCATATATAGTTAAACTATTTATTAAGGAAAGAAATTACCTTTCCTTTAAAAGATATGAATTTTATTGATTATAATTGGAATTTACTTTTTATTAGATATAATTTAATATTATTGAGCTAAAATTATATTAAATAATGTTCTTTTTGAAAGTTTTGATATAATTCTTATATATATTATATATGATTTTCTAGTTTTTATGCAAGGTGATTTTTGTGGTTAGAACCTTAACTAGAAAAAATTAAATTACATTTGAATAATTGTATAAATAACGCAAATATATTAAGAATAATACCACACATCAAAAAATTTTCAAGTTAATCAAAAATTAATAATTCTTAAGTTTAATATTAAGGTTTATAAATATTATTTATTTCTTTCATTTAAAATATATGTTATCTTAAAACTCAATCTTCAATTTATTCATATTTTTGAATCACTTAATTGTTCTTTTAAAATATAATTTTTTTTATTATTCGAAAATAATCTCATTTAAATATATTATTTTGAAAGATTGATTATTTTTTCATAAATGAATTTTCTTATTAAATAATATAGAGATAAAATTTAAATATTAACAATATTTTAAAAAATGAAAGATTCAAAGAATATCGAAGTTATTTCATTTTATTACTTAAGTATATATAATTTAAAATTATTTAATATTCTTCAGTTAAAAAATCAATGGCAGCTATAATATTATTATTATTTCTTTCTAAAGCAATTCTTGCACTTTCAATATTAAATCCCATTGCATTTAACTGTTCAAGTAAATCATCATCTGGATATATATTTATTTCTTCATTATTATATTTGTTTATTTTTTTTATTAATCTAGATGAAATCATTGGTTTATTTAAATCTACATATTCTAATTCTACATCTGTTCCAGTTACTTTAAGTATTAAATCTTCAATTGGAATTTCTTTTTCTTCTTTATAATCTTCATTTTTTGGGATTAAATATAAAGTTAATTCTTCATTGTTTATTACTTTAACTATTTTATTTTCTGAAATAATTTTTTGAGATTCATCAAATATAAGAAAATTTTGTTCTATTAATTTCTTTGAATTTATAAAATTTGATATTATATCTTTTATTTTTATTGGTTTAGTTATTTCTGTTGAATATTTATTTAATTCATAGAATATATTTATTTTCATTTTTCCTCAATAATTAACAAAAAAAATTTTATATAATAAAAATAACAAAATTATAAATTATCCTTTTATTTTGAAATAATTATTTTAGTTAAAAAAAAATTTAAAAAAGATAACTACATTATACTTCTTCTTCTCTATTTAATCATCTAAAGTAAATTTTTACTTTTTAACTTTGTTTCCTTTAAGAAAATAAAACAATTGATTTTGAAATAGTTTTTCTTTGTAAATTTTTTTAACTAACAATATTATTAAAATAGTTTTTATAAACACAAAAAACTTCATAAGAAAATATAAAAGATAAAAAAATATTCAATTATTTTTTTTTAAAATTTATTATACTTTTAACAAACTGCTTTAACCAAAGATCTATATTTTTGATGTTCTCTTTTCAAAATCCTCATAGTACTAATAAAGCTTTTAGGACTCATTTTTCCTTCTTCATTAGGATAATTCTTTAATCCAACTTGATAAATTAAATTGTATTCTTCTTCAGGGATATCAAAATCATATTTTTTCATAAGAGCATAAATTTCATCTTTAGTATAGAGAACATCAAAATCTTCATCATGAACATCTCTAATATGACAAGGATGAGGATAAAGTAATTCATAAACATCAGGTTCATCACCATAATTTTTCATATCAGTAACACTTTTAACTTCCTTTTTCATTAAATCAGATCTTATAGAAGGAATACCATAAATTCTATTTGGATCTCTTTCACTTGGTCTAAGAACCTTTAATCTACTAGCATAATGATAATCTCTTCCTAAGTCAATGTCAGGAGCTACTGATTGTTCTGTCACTGTTGATGGATCTCCATGAATACATCTACCTGCATTCCAAGCATCACCTAATTGACTTTTTTTCCCAAAAACATATGAATCTGTTAATGATGTTAATGATGGATGTAATGTTCCATAATATTTTGATTTTCCTAATAAATCTTCTGTTGCTTCTCTAAAATCTTCCAATCTTTTTTCTACTAATTTTGTCTTTGGATATGGATTATATAAATTATCACTACAAAGACTCTTTTTCACTCCATCTAATTCTTTATCTGTGAAATAACCAAATAAATGATTTTTTGGATCAAACATCCATTTATAATTTCTTGTTTGTTGTTCTCCTGGATCTGTTACTCCGTGAGTTTTATTATATAATTTTTTTACATCTGGAGGCTCCTCTAATAAAGATCCATTATATATAATATCTTTCGCACTTGTAATTCCTGATGTTGGAATACCAAAACGGAAATTCACATTTTTTACTTCTTCTGGAAATTTATAATTTCTAACAATTGATTTTCCTAATGGTTCTCTTTTAGCAGATGGATATTGTGATTCAGCAATTAAATTCATAAAATATTTATTCCCATTAAGATTACTTCCTTTTATACAATCAGGAACATGGTCTGAGCTTTTAGAAGGGACTCCATGAACTAAATCTTCATAGTCTCTTGGATCATCATATATACCATAATGTACTTGCTTTATTCCTGGAATTAAATGACGAGTGTTACGATATTTTATTAAAGAATCAGGAGTCATTGATGTAGATAAGGGATATAAGTCTGGTCTCATTGATTGATCTAGTGATTGACCTGATATTGCTGTTGTTATTCCCCCCATTGGTATAAAGGGTGTTGAATCCCAGTATTTTCCTTCGTTTGACATTTTTTTTTGTTTAGTTTTTTTTTTGCTTTTTTTTATTTTTTTCTTTAGGAGTTATATTTTTAATTTTTTTATTATTAATTAATTCCATCTATTATTGAATATTTATATTTTATGATTAAATGTTATGTTTATAATGAATATAAAAAATGACTGAAGATAATATTAAATCTTTACAAATTATTACTTTAGGATCTGCTGAAGTTGGGAAAACTTGTATATTAAGAAGATATTTTCAAGGGGATTTTGGAAGTAGTATTTCAACTATTGGAATTGATTGTAAATGTAAACTTTTTAATATTGATTCTCATAAATATAATGTTATGTTTAATGATACTGCTGGGCAAGAAAGATATTCTTCTATTACTAATAAATATTTAAGAAACACACAAGGAGTTATTTTAGTATATGATATTACAAATAAACTATCTTTTGATAAAATTAGTGAATGGTCAGAAAAATTAAAGTCAAATAATAATCAATATTCTTGTGTTTTAGTTGGAAATAAATGTGATTTAGAAAAAAAAAGAGAAGTTACTAAAGAAGAAGGTCTGAAAAAAGCTAAAGAATTAGAAATGGAATTTTTCGAAACTTCTGCTAAAGAAGATATAAATATAAATGAAATGATTGACAAAATTGTTAATTTAACTTATAAAAAATTCGGAATGAGAAGGCAATCCTTAGAAAATTCAGTGGTGTTAAAAAATCAACCAAAACAAAAAAAAAAATGTTGTTAAACATTATTTATAAAGATATTTTATGAAAAATACAAAATATATACAATCTGTTAAAAAAAATATTAATATAAAAATAATTAAAAAAGACATTTAAAAAATTTTCTTCTTTAAAAAAACATCCTTATGATTTTATTATATAAAAAGCATAAAAAAAAAATTCAAACCTATTTGATTCTAATTAAAAGTTTCTCCTTTAGGAGTAAGACAGAAAGGTCTAGCATTTCCTTTTAAATTAGCAACACTTTGAGGAATATATCCCATATAATCAGGGATTCTAACTTTGAAATTAAGTAAATGATTAGCCTTATTAACATTAAAGTAAGGATCTTTAATTCTTTCTTGATAATATTCAAATCTATTAACAGGAATGAATCCACCATAACCAGGAATAAAAGCAGTAGTAGGTTTAGTTGTTCCAAGTCCAATTTGATAATTACTACTATGGATTTTAGGTTGATTATGCCAGAAGAACTTCTCAAAAACATCATCTCCATATACTCCTTCATATTGAGTACCTTCTGTCCTATAATATGCTGTGTGATATCTATGATATCTCTGTTTAAAGTGATCATCTATTGTTGGAGGCTTAAAATCATATGTTTTCTTCAATTCATCTGTCACTTTATTATCATGGTCATATGTTGTCTCCCATTGAGAAAATGCTGCTGTACGAGATGGACCACGTGCTTCCATTTCACTATTTTTTAAAATTTTTTTCTATCAAAATTTTTTTGAATTTTGGTAGAAAAAATATTTAATTATATTATATTCTTACAATTTACTACGAACATATGGTTCATTTTTTCTTATTGTTTTATCACATATCATTTCTACACATGTTGGACTTTCACTATATTCATATTTTCCTAAATCTATTTTTAAAGTTTCATCTCTTGGTTTTGAATAATTTTCTTCTCTTAATGTTTTCAAATAATCTGTCATGTAAATACTGTCATATCTTAGTTTATCATCAAAATAAGGAATTTTTCTTTTATGATAATTTCCAATATCTGTATATGCATCTTTTACATAATAATCATCTACTCCTGGTTTCTTTGTTGCTACTTGACGATCTCTATTTTATGTTATATAATATTTCATTTACTTATATGATTGAAATCCCATGTATTGAAGATAGTCTACTTTATCACCTTCCATTTTGATAAGTTATTTTTTTATTTTTTTTATTCTTTTTAATTATTTTTTATTTATTTCAAGAAATTTAATTTTATTTTTTATTTGAAATATAATTAAATATAAGATTGGATACAATTTTTAGATAAATTAAATAACTAATGATGTTATATAAAAATATTAACTTTTATTATCAATATAAATTAAATTGTTAATATAAGTATAATTAAAATTTTTATTATATTTTAAGTTGTTGAATTAAAGAAATATTATATTTCTTGATTGGAAAATAACATTCATCTTCATATCTTTAATTTCTTTAATTAAATCTTGAATAAAATCAACAGTAAAACCGTTAACATATTCTTTTCTATTTTTTTAAATAAAAATTTTTATAAAAATGAAAAATCATGAACTTTGGTAATTTCATTCATAAAATTTATTTATTTGGTCAATTCATTAAAATATTCCATATATTACCCATAATTCAGGATTTTATATCTCTATTTTCTAAAAGATAAAAATTTATTTAATCATTTTTTCTATTTTTTCCTCTTTATTACTTGTTATTAAAATGGTTTATTTAATTATTACATTTTCATATACTTAAACATTGTATTTTCATAATTTTAACTTGAAAAGATTTGAACACATAATACTTGATCTATCTCTTATTAAAAAAAGATAATCTTATATAACTCTACCATTTTACTAATAAAAAGATTTTATAATATATTAAAAAATTTTAATTATATTTAAAATTTCCAAAAAGTTTAATTTATTTTTAGATTACCTTATAAAAAAATAAACATTTGAATATAAGAAATATTAAGATTAATCTATAATTAATTTTGTTCTTATATTTAAAGTTTCTATCATGAAATTTTTAAATTCCGAATAAATTGTATAATTTATAACAAGTCCAAAAATTAATAATAAAACAATAGAATAAAATAATAAAAAATGAGTAAAAGTATATTGATCCAATACTCTAACATCAATATCATGAAAATTGGGAATATGACAAGTAATAATAGTTTCAATGAGAGTTAATATCATTATAAAAGATAATAATTTTAAATGAAAAATATACCAATATCTCATTTGACATAAACCATAAACTCCAATATCAACTAATAAAAATATTAAAATAATAGAAAAAATTTTATAAGGTGTCATTTCTTCTTCATCAAAACCAATATAAATGTGATATAAAGAAATCATTCTTATAAATGCAAATAATATAAAAATTTTATAAAGAATTCTATAAATTTTTTCAAGTAAAATTCTTTTTTTTGAAGTTTGGAACATAATAAGATCAATCATTTGAACAGATAAATCTTCTTTGTTGTTGTTATTTCCTAAAGGAGCAGTTTCAACTAATTTTGAAGAATCAGATAATTGAATTGAACGTTCATTAGTACTATATAATGGAATTGTATTATACATTTTAAAATCATCTTCATAATAAGTAAATCTTGATGATTCTTCAGGATATAATTGTCCCAGAGAACAAATTTTCAAGAAAGATGATTTTAATAATGCAATTTTTATTTTTGGAAAAATAACATATTGATATTTTGTTGAAATAATAATATTTGAATATATTTTTAATTGTTTATGATTTATTTGTATATTATCTTCAATTATCTCTGTTTTTTTACTATGAAGCATTTTAAAAATTAAATTAAATATTAAATAAAATTTTAAATAAATATAATTAAATGTTTATCAATTACAAACAATAAAAATAAAAAAAAACTCTGAAATCACATTTTTATACAATTGTAAATAATATTTTATAAAATATAAAAAATTTAATAAAGGGAGTTGTTTAGGGTATAGACTTTTTTCATAAGAGTTACCATTTCTTCTGAGCATTTAAAATATCAAAATTATTTCTATGAGTATCGACATTTCTGGATTTTAATATTTTAATAAATTATAATTTTCTAATGATATAGAAATCCTTCATTCACAAAGTAATAAAATTTTATTTGTTCTTTGTTATTAATTTGGGTATAAAAATAGATTAAAAAAAAAATTTTAACTATTTTTTAAAACTCTCTTAATATGAGATTCTGTGAAGGATGTTTAAATTTATCTAAAAATATGGTATATAAAAAGGGAATACCTATTTTTATTCTAAAGAATGGTCCCTTTTTACTGGAATGAAACAATAATAATAAAAAATAAAAAATAAGAAAAAATAGATTTACTAATTTAAATTTGGAAAAATAAATAAGAAAATTGTTTGAATTCTTTAAAAATATATCCGGTTTGTTTTTATTCAAAAATCTAAAGAATTTGTGAATATATATTTACAAAACAATTAAATTCATTAAACATTATTAATTTCATATCTATTATTAATAATGATAAATATAATTTTCATTTTTAAAATTTAGTATTTTTAAACACTGATTTTTTATATTCAGAAAATATATAAAGTTTTAGCTTCTGAAACTTTTTGTTTATTAGGACAAGTGGGACATTTTATTTGATTATGTAAAGCACCTGATTTTTCCATTTTATCTAAAGCATTTTTACTAACACAATGACCACATTTAAGTAGCATCGGTGGATTTTCTGGAGTTGACATTTCCTTGGTAACAGGACATATAAATATATTATGAAATTTTAATTCATTTGGTAATTGAATTTCATAGGGTAATTCTTTTACATCATCTTTATCTTTAATATCAGTCTTTTTTTTTAATATTTTATCTGCTTTTAATATTTGAGGTAAAGCAATCATTCCACTTACAATTGATAAATAAAATCCTGATTCATTTGGTAATTCTAATTTAATAAATATTATTATTCTTACTTAAATATGTGCAACAATTATTAATAAATATATCTGATACTTTTTTCCATAAATTATCTATATCATTATATTCTGTATATGGGCTTTTACTTACTTCATTATTTCTAAAAATTAAAAGTGTCATTAATTTTGATATTTCTAAATAATATTCTTTATTTGTCATAAATTGTGCAAATTCTTTTTTTGCAAATTGAACACATTCATTAGAAGTTTTCTCATTATTATTTAACATTAAAATATATTTTAATTTTAAAACTTCAAAAAATAGAGTTGATTTAATACTTTCTAAATATGTTATATATTTTTCACACCATTTATGTAAAGTATCTATATTATGATCTTTTAAATCCCTTGTTATTAAGTTTAAATCTTGAAAAACAAATTTATAATTTTGGTCAAAATTTAAATTACCATCTTTAATCAAAGCATCTGAAGTTTCAAAATCTCCTCTTCTATATAAATCTTTTAATATTATTGTATTAAAAAGAGATTTATCATATGAATAAATTTTACAATCAGATAAATTATTTTCTGTTTGAAAATTTTTTGTCATTATTTTTCCTAACTTTGATAATGAACCATAAAAATTATTATAGTGATTATTATAATCATCAATTAAATTCATTGATTTTAAATTTGAAGTTGATTCATCTAAAATTTTTTTATAAGATTCTTTTTTATTTTCTTGAGTTTCACTTTCAGGAATTTCCTTTAGCTTATTTTCACAATCTTTTAAATTATTTTTTAATTTATTTAATATATTTGAAATATTAGTATTTGCTTTCTTATGTTTTTCTTTTACTTTATCTAATGTAGTAATAATTTCATTTAACATTTAATTTATAAAAATTAAAAAAATAAATATTAGAGTCATAAAAAAAGAAAAAAATGAGTGATTCACAAAATATGATAAATTTAAATGAAAAAATTGATCATGATATTTATAATAATAAAGAAAGAATCTATATTGATTCAAAGGGAAAAGACAATAATGTAATGATATTAAGGAAAAATCCAGAAATGAAAAATGAATGTCAATCAAATAATATTGAATTAAATACTTTATATAAATTAAGAAATTTTGGATGTAAATGTGGCTGTCATAGGACATCTAATAGTAATGATGGAGAAAATATTATAAATAATCCATTAAATTTTAAATATAATAGTGATAGAAATTTACCCGATGAACAAAATTTACTTCATTCACAAAGTATTTTACTAAATAAAGATATTCCAAATTCAATATCAGATAATAGAAAAATAAATACATATGATATAAAAAACCCAAAAATTAAAAATATGAAAAAATTATTAAAAAAAGGTTTAAACTATCCTTTAAATAATGGAAGAAATCTTCAAAATGAGGAGTCAAATAAAAGATTAGATTTAAATATGATTTCAGGACAAAGTTATAATACTTATAATAGTAATAATAATAATAACAATAATAATTTTCAAGAATTTCTTGATGAAAAAGATGGAGCATTATCAATGAAAAGTACAATGAAATCCACAGGTTTAATGAGAAACCCAAAAGATACTGTTGATAAAAGTAATAATGATTTTAATACTTATAATAATCCTCAAATAGAAATTAAAGCTAATAATTTAAGGAATAATGTTAATTCTCCAGAAATTAATAATAATATTTATTATTATGATTATCATAAAGATTTTGATTATTATAATAATAAAACAAGCTTTCGCAATTCAAATAATAATAATAATAGAAATGAAGAAATGACTGACTATATGAGTAGGAACACTAATATAAATAGTGATATTTTTAGTTTTAAAAATTCTAATCAAAATTTTGATTTAAATAATAATTATTATCAAAGAATAGAAAATCCAATAAAAAATGAAAAAAATTCATCGATATTAGAACAAAACTTAAAAAGTAATAATTATACTTATAGAAATTATGAAGCAAACATAAATAAAAATAATAGTAATTTTTCTGGAATAATTGGAAATCAAAATAATTTAAATGAATATGTTCCAGATAATATTTATTATAAAGATAATATTAATTCTGAACGAGGAAATAATTCAATGAATTTTATGAGTCCAATTAAAAATGGAAGTCCTTATATTAGTGGAAATACTTCATTTAATGAAAAGAATTCAAGTTTACCTTTAAAAAGAAATAATACACTTTTACCAAACAATATCCAAAGATTGGGCATTTCACTTAATGATAAAAAAGAAACAAAACAATATGAAAATGACTTTAAAAATAGTGATTTTGAAATTAAACAAAAGAAAATAAAAGGAATAAAAAATAATGGAGATTTTGGAAGAATAATTGATAGAATAAAACATTTTAGAAAAATAAGATATAAAAATAATAATTTATTTCGAAATAATGATGATAATTTTTATTCTGGATATAATATTATAAAAAATAAAAATTCAAATAATAATAAATATTCAATTCCACATCGTTATAATTCTTTATGTTTAACAAAAAAATATATAAATAAAGGAAAAAATTATTCAATGTTTAATCAAAGAGATTATAATAATGGATTAAATAATTCTTTACAAAATTCTAAATTTTTTATAAATCAATCAAGTATACTGCCTCCTAATCCTTATGAAACAGTTATTAAAGCAAGAGAATCAACTTTTTTTAATGATTAATATTTATAAATATAGTGTAAATAATTTTTTTTTGGATTTTACAAACAGAATATTTATTTATTTAAATAATAAAATTATAATTTATTAACTTTATATATATATAAATATAAAAGTAGTTTATTAACAAAAATTTGACTTTATACTTCTTTAATGTTAATATTTTCATTCCAAAAATCAAATCCATCTTCTTTCATTGTTATCCCATTTTCATTTTCATCATTATTATTTTGTGTGAAATTTTTTTTGATAGTTAATAAAAAGCTATCAATTCCTTTACAACCTTCTCTAAATTCACTAGAAGTTATTGAAGCTAAAGTTAAAGCCAATTTCTCTTTTTTAGTTTTTTCATTTTCTTTTTTATTTGATAATATTGAATCTTCTTCATCTTTATTTTCTTCAAATTTAATTGGTTTAATTAATTTGAATTCAGGAGAATTTCCATTTGATTCATTTAATTTATTATTATCATCTTGTATATTTTTATTATAAATTATTGAATCTGGTTTTGAATTTTCTTCTTCTTCTTTTTCATTTTTTAAATTGGTATTTAATAAACCTTTATTTTCTAATTGTTGGTTAATTAAAAATTGATGATAAGTTGAAATAGTTTTTTGAAATTTCTCATTTGGAATTATTTTACTTGTATTATTAATTAAAGACTCATCTGAAACTGCAGTTTTATTTGTTTTATTTTTTGAATCTATTAATTTTTGTCCTTTTAAACTATTTAATTCTTCTTTTAAAACTAAATTTTCTTGAAATAAACTCATATTATCTTTATTTAATTGGAAATTTTTTTGATTAATATTATCATTTTCCTTTTCTAATAAAGAAATTATTACATTTTTTTCAATAAAATGTGTATATAAAATATCAATAAGTTCAAAAATTTTTGCAAATTTTTTCTCTTTTGATAATAATTCATAGTCTTTTTTCGTTAAATCAATTATTTTCATAAATTCTAAAAATTCAAAATTCTCAAATTTTCTATCATCAACTAAATGATTTAAGTTTTCTGAGCTTTTTGGTCTTTCAATATTATTTAAAATTTCATTATTATTTTTAATATTTTTCCCATAATCAGTGTTTACTCTATTTATAGAAATACTTTTTTTCTTTTTAAAAGAAAATATTAAATCATCTTTCTCTTTATTTGAAGTAACGATATGATTTTTATATTGATTCCTTAAATTTAAATTTTCTGATTGTAAATCATTAATTAAATTTTCATATCGTTCAATAGACGATTTAGTCTTTTTGATTATACTCTGAAAATTTTCATAAATATTTTTATAAATTAATAATTCATCATTAATTTGAATAATAGCTTTATAAGGTTCAGTCACATAAATTTCTCTATCAACAAAACTAAAATCATCACTTAATTGTTCTATTTTTTTTCTTTGAACAAGAATAATATTTTCTTTTTTTGTGTTATTTTGTTCTATAGTAAATAATTTTGTTTTTAATTTTTCTGATTCATCTCTTGCTTGACTGATAGTTTCATTAAATATTTGTTCATTATATGATAATTTAGAGGTTAGATTTTCTATTGTTTTAATTAATTTATCATTTTGATTATATAAATTTTCGTTTTCTTGTTTATGTTGTTTTAAACAAGTATCTATTTTTTCTTTGAAATTTTTATCTGAAAAAAAACATTGGATTATTTCTTTATTTATTTTTATATTTGCTTTTAAATCCATTATTTCTGATTTTAAAAAATTATTTTCTTGGATTATTGCATTATAACTATCGGCATATTTATTTAAAAGTTTTAATGCAGTTTTTTTCTCAGCTTGGGCATTTGTTGATAAAAAAGACATATTTTAAGATAAAAATATATTTATAAAAAATTTTTTATAAAAATAAATACATGTTTTTATTAATTGATAATTGTATATTAATAAGAAATGATTTTGAAAATCTTCTTATAAATCTATAAACTTCTTTAAGATTATATTTTTTATCATTATAAATATTTGTATTAATTTCTAAAAATTTTAATTTATCCAATTATTTATTTTTTATTATTTTATAAACATTAGATTCTAAATTAACGATTTTTTTATCTTCAATTCATAATTAATAAGTAACTTAAAAAAGGTATTTTTTTTAATAATACAAACTTAAAATTTTTACATCTATAAAATAAAAATCCATACACTAAAAAAAAATCTAAATTCCTCTAAAAAATCAAGAACAAAGAGATATCCTTTAATTGGATATCAAATAATATTTCTAATTAATGTAACTTATTCATAAAAAAAATAATAAAAAAATGAGATCTCAAATAGCTCAAAACAAAAGAAAAGAACGTGACGTAATGAAATTAATGATGAGTAACTACGAAGTATGTTTAACAGATGAAACAAACAAAAATGACTTATTCGTCTTATTTAGAGGTCCAAAAGATTCCCCTTATGAAGGAGTAAAAAATATAAAATTAATTATATAATATTATTAGGGAATTTGGAAAGTTCATGTTTTACTACCAGAACAATATCCTTATAAGTCGCCTTCCATTGGATTTTATAACAAAATGTATCATCCAAATGTAGATGAAAATTCAGGTTCTATTTGTTTAGATGTAATTAATCAAACTTGGTCTCCTATGTTTGATTTAATTAATATATTCGATGAATTTTTACCTCAACTTTTACTTTATCCTAATCCTTCAGATCCTTTGAATGGTGAAGCTGCAAAATTATTACAAAGTGATCCTGAGAAATATAATAAAAAAATTAAAGATTATATTAAGAAATTTGCTAGTGAAGATTTAATTATTGATAAAGAAAAGCATTTTAAAAATGATTTAAGTAAAAATAATGGTACAAATAATTCTAACGATAATAATAAAAAAGTTGAGGAAAAAAAGTCAAATGAAAATAAAGAAAATAAAAAGGAGGAAAATAAAAATAATGAAGAAGATAAAAAAGAAGACAATAAACAAGAGAATAATAATGAAGATGATGATGATATAAATTCTGATGTCAGCTCTGTACTTTCAAAACCAAGTTTAGATGATATTGAACTTGATGATTAAATTAAATTTTAATATTATAGTAATTTTGAAATTGTAATTAATGTAAATAATCAACCTATAAATAGATAATTTGAAAAAGTGAGAAAGAACATTATATATAATCCTTCCTATTTAAATCAAGGATTTATATTCCAAAAAGAAAAACAAATGATATAAGAATAGATTTTTATTTTATAACTTAATAAATTAATTTTATTTTAGTTTATTCATAATTATTCAAGGTTTAAAAAATATCTTTTTTAAAAAAGTGTTAACAAAAACGTCTATTAAAAAATATATAAATAAAAAAAAAATAAATATAATTAATCAAGAAATATCAAAAAACCCCGATAAAAAAATAATAAATCCCTTTGGAAAAAAAAATAAAAAGAAAAAAATTAAACATCGAAATTATTAAAAAAAAAAAAAAAAATTAAATCATTTACCAAAAAAACTAAAAAATGGGTTGTAAAAACCAAACACAACAACATCAAAATTTAAAAGAAGATGCAATAAAAATAAGAACAAAAGATGAAAATCAAAAATCTCGTCAACTAGAAGCAAAAATAGTATTATTAGGAGACATAAGTGTAGGTAAAACATCAATAGCATCTCGTTACTGTAAAAACACATTTAATGAGCATCACATAAACACCATAGGTGGAGCATATTTACAGCAAAAAATAGTATTATCAAATGGAGTATCAATAAAATTTCATATATGGGATACAAGTGGACAAGAACGTTTTAGAACAATGACAAATTTATATTATCATGATGCTCAAGCTGCTATTTTAACTTATGATGTCACTAATGAAGATTCTATGAAAAGTTTAGATTATTGGATTAATGAATTAAAAGGAAAAGTTGAAACTGATAATATGATTTTAATACTTGCTGGTAATAAATGTGATGTTAGTGATAATGAAAGAAAAGTTGATATGAGGAAAGGAATGCAATTAGCTGAAAAATATGGAATGACTTTCTTTGAAACTAGTGCTAAAGCTGGAACAGGTATCACTGAGTTGTTTAATGAAATTGGAAATAGAATTTATGAATTGAAAAAATTGGAAAAATAAAATTTTTTATTTGATTATAGTTATAGTCTTGTATTGATATTTGAAGGAAAGTTTATTTTATTTTTAAAATTTTTTTTTATTTTTTTATTTTATTTTTTAAAATGACTTAATTTTATAATTTTCTATAATAACATTATTTTAATTTTACAATCATGATATACTTCTTTACAAAATATTATTATTATGATTACTATACAAATGGTTTACTATTGTACTTAAATTTTTTATTCTTTTTTCTATTAAATTATTTGGAATTTTATGATTTAGTGAAATATTAAATCTTTTATAATGTTCCAATGAAAGAATTCTTTTATTATCATCTTTAATATTTAAAGAAGATAAATTTGAATTTGATATTAAATTTTGAGGTGAATTATTATTATTTAAACTCGACTCAGAATTAAAAATATTTACATTAATAACTTGTTTATTTTTTTCATTATTTTTGTTGGTATTATTATTAACTTGAACTTCACACATTAAATTTGTATGAATTGTTTTTAAATTACGAGTTTTTTGTCTAAATAATCCTCCAAAACTATCTTTTTTTAAATTTTTTTTAAATCTTTCTGAAATTATATTATTATTGTTTTCATAACAATTAGGAATATTTTCATCAATACTTTTATGAAAATTTTTCCCTAAAAATAGATTTTTATTAAAGGAAGGATTTAAGTTTTTTTTTTCAGAAATAGGAGATTTAATAAAAGCTGAATTTAATCCTACAAAACTTGAAATTTTTTGAGGTGAATTATAAGATAATTGATTATTAATTTTATTTGTATCCATTTCAATATCATTAATTTTAATTTCTTCAAATTTCTTCATTAATTTTTGTTTTGATATAACATTAGGTTTTGAATAATTTTTTTCTAATGACATTGATTTGTATTTTTCAATTTTTTCATCTTTTGAATATTTCATTCCTTTATAATAATTATATAAAAAATTATAAGTATCTGCAAAATCATTGAAACAAATTTTAAAGGTTTTTTCTAAATTCTCAGGCCATTTTTCTAAATTATATTTTTTTCTGCATATTGCAACAATAGAGCATGCAACTTTAAAAGGATTATATTTTATATATTCATTATCAACAGCCATAAAATATTCTAGAAGTTTTAAAGTAAAATTATAAATTTTATTTATATCTTCTTTTTTTAAATTATCATTTTTAAAAACAATTCCATGAAATAAAAATAAATCTAAAAAATTAATCGGTTGTATTTGGTTAAATTTATAATTTAATAATTTTAAACACTCAATTTCTATTAAATTTAGTTCTTCATTTGAAAATTTTTTATTGTTAAAATTTCTAAACATTTTACTAGTGATATTATAATATTTTTCATAAAAAAATTTACTTACTAATATTAAAGAACCTAAACCTATTTGTTCTAATGTTAATTCATTTTTATTTTTTTTCATTAAAATATCAAGAAAAAAAATTGACAAATAAATTATTCTTAATTTAATCTTTTTACTTAAAATAAATTGTTTCATTAATTTCAATATATAAGATCTTTTTATTTTTTCTTTATTACTTAAAATTTTATAATTATTTAAAAAATTTTCATCTTTAATCGAATCCATCATTTCATAAAAAATATCTATCACATTAGAATCATTAAAGTTTTGAATTAATGATTTAGATGAATTTTTTTGTTTTTTTTTTGATGGTGAATCTAATATTTTTAAAAAGACAGAGTTAAAATGTCTAATTGTTTTTAAATGATCTTTATTCATTTTAAGTTTTTTTTTTTTAAATAATAATTATTTAAAATAATTAAAAAATCAATTATTTTACTACTTTATACATTAAAGTAAATTGACTCAAAATAATCAAAAGAATGATATTATATTTTTTAAAAAAATTCATTAACAATTTAACAATATATTAAAATATTGAAGATTTTACTTTTTTTTATAACTAATTTATAAAAAAATATATTAATTTATTCATTATCATTTATAGAATTTTACTTGCTTTCTATATTATTGCTTTAAATTTATTGAAGATTCAAATTATATTGTAAAATCAGAGGATCAAACGGAAAGAATTGAATGAAATTGATTGTTATTTTGGCTAAATTAATTTTGAACTAATTATAAATCGAAAATAATGAAAATATTACCACAAATATTTTAATATTTTTTTACATTATATCATTAGTAGCATTTTAGAAATTAGGATGATTATTTATTATATATATCCAAATAAAATAGAAGATGATGATTAGTTATAATTATTAAAATAGATATAAGAATTTGACTCTACTTATTTGGTATATTAAAACTTTATTTATAAAATTAAATTTTGTTTATATTTTTTAAAGGAGATTAATTATTTTCTTATAATCCAAAATTTATAATAATTCATTATATCAATAAATAGATCATAGAACATAGAATCGAAAATATTTTTTTTAATAATGTTTAAAAAATTTATTTTATAAAAATAGCTTTGTTTAAATAAAATCATATTTATATTATAATATATTTTTATTTATTTTTTCTTCTTTAAATTTTCATAAAATTCCTTAAAATTGTATTGTTCATTTTGGGGAATATTTACGGTAGATATACTATCTAAAAACCTTTGAGTAGTGACAATATGTGTAGTCATAATAATAAATTTAATTGAAGGACTTTTACTATTTAAATATCTAATAGCAGCAATTTCACTATATGTAATTCCTCCAATAAAAACAAGTAAAATAAAATTCTTTCCTTTAGATTTTAAAATATCTTTTTCATCATTTGGAAAAGAGCAATCACCAGGTAAATCATTAAGAATATTTTTTATATCATTCCAACCAACTTTAATTAATTTTTCAATTAATTTAACTGTAATTGGGCAATAGCCTCCATAAGCATATGAAGGATCATTTGGTTCTAAAACATTTACACTATCATTAATTAATTTCAATTCTTTATTTGCTTTATAATACAAATACTTCCTGTCATCTTTTTTTAATATATTCATTTTTTCTAAATTATTCCAAATAAAAATTTCCTGGTGACCATAAACATTAAAAAAATCTCTTTTAAAGTCATCATAAAATTTATTTTTAATTCCACTTTGAACTAAACTTTCCAAACAGAATAATCTCAATATTAAATTTTTATCATCTTTTTTTCCTATTTGACTTTCATAAAAATCATGTAATTCATTCGGTAAATCTCCGACTAATAATCCTTGTTCAAATAATAAACATAATCTATATAATGGAGTTTTTTGTTGTTGAGCTAAATAATCAGCTATATTAATATTATCTGTTAATCCTTGTCTTTCTTCTTTCATTAATTTTACTCTTTCCAAACCTTTTTGAATTTTTTTTAAATCTGTTACTTTTTTTCCTTCTTCTAATATTTTACTATGAAGTAATAATCTATTTGGTAAAAAAACTCTGATTTTATTAAAAGAATAATCCTTAATCATAGTATAAAATTTATTATTTGAACTTAAATCTACTTTTAAAGAATCTTTTTTAATATCTTTTTCTAATAATTTAGGAGCAACTTTTATTGAATTTAAATTAATATTAAAATATTCATCAATCATTCCTTCATAAGTTGCTTGACTACAAAATAATGTTATAAAATCTATGTCTCTATCAAGAAAAACAGAAGCTAAAATTTCATTATCATTTTCAAAAGGAGTTCTTTCTTCATCTCTTTTAATTAATTCTATTAATTTTTTACTGAAATTTCCTTTATAATATTTATACTTAATTCTTCCAAAAACAGTTTGAAATTTCAATATTGATCGACTTAAAATAGATAAACAATTATAATTTTTATCAATGTATAAATCTTTAATTGAGTTATTTTCTTCTAAAGACATTAAATCATAATCCAATGAATAAATATCCATATTTAAATTATATATTTTTGTATAAGGTTGAAATTCACTTACTCTTAATAATTGTTGACAATCATTGTCAATTTTTGGAATAAAGATTATATGAAATTCACTTATTTTATTATTTTGTTTTGTATTAATATTTTTTATTCTTGTTTCATCAACATATTTTTTTATTATAGCTATTACTTCTTTTAAAAAAATTATTTTTCCTGGAATTAAAAATATCATTATTTCACAATCAATAGTTATATTTTTATTTAAATTTAATATTTCCTTTTTTATTTGTTCATTTCTTAATATTGTAATATCGTTTATAAAAAAGCTTAATTTTGGTATTATCGATTTTTCTAAAACTAATCTTTTTTCTACTTTTGGAAGAGATATAATTATATTCATTAAACTTTTTTGAATATGCTCTTTAAATATTGATAAATCTATTGGATCAACTGGATTTTCATCAGTTGGCTGAATAAAATCTTCCATTTTTTTAAAAAAAATTAAATAATTTTAATTATTTTTTTCTTTTTTTATTTTTTATGACATACCACGAATTAAAAAAGAACAATTGCAAAAATGATTGAAATATACTTTTCTAAAGAAAAAAATAATAATAATCCAAATAAATCTTATCAATAAAATAAATATTGATGTTTGTAAATTATGATTTTGATTAAATAAAAAATAAGAAAGAGAATTTAATAATTTTTATCAAGAAAAAATAAAGAACATTTTAATTAAAAAAGTCATAAAAATATTAAATAAAATGACTGATGATGTTGAATATTCTTTTACAAATATTATGGAAGGTAATTTAGAATCAAACGAAAATGAAATATATTATATAAAAATGGGAGAAACAAAAAATAAATTATTAATCAAAGTCTATCCAAAAGAAAAAATAAAAAATTATTTTTATCAATTAACATATGACTTAGATGATTTTCATAAAATATCTAAAGGATTTAAAATGTGTGAAACAATTAAAGAAGTTTATGAAGTTTTGAAAGAAATCATTAATTCTAAAAAAGCTAGAATTATTAAAGAAAACATAAATTTTTTCCTTGTATTAAATATTTCTTTGTTAGGAGGAAAAGAACAAGAAATAAAATTAGTATTAGAACAAAAAAATTTTGATTTAAATGAAATTAATTTGAAATTATGTAATAAAGTTAATTTTTTAGAAAATGAAATTAATAAAATCTCTTTAAGTTATCAAGAAAAAATTAATAATTTAGAAATGATAATATCAAATCAAGCAAAAGAAATTGATATATTAAATCAATGGAAAGAAAAATATGATATTGAGATTCAAAATTTAATCGAAAAAAAAAAAGATGATATTTCCTTAAAAAATATAGATTCAATAATTATTAAAAATAAAAAAGAAATCGATTTTTTAGAAAAAAGATTAAAAAATGATGACCCGATGTTGATGAATAGGACAATTATATATAAATTATTATATAGAGCAACAAGAGATGGAAATTCAGCTGCATCTTTTCATCAAAAATGTGATAATATTTGTGGAACTTTGGTGGTAATTAAGACAACAAAAGGATTTAGATTTGGAGGTTATACTGAACAAGCATGGAATGGAAGTAGTATTGGAGATAAAAAAAAAGATAGTAAGGGAATTGCTTTTTGTTATTCTTTAGATTTATTTAAAATTTATAACCATAATAATGATGATGAATATTCTATTTTTTGTGTTAATAATGAAGGACCACAATTTTTTGGAAGTGATAATTATATGTTTTATATTTTATTTCCAATTGAATTAAATAAATCAGAAACATGTTACACAACCGCAAATCATTCTTTTGGAAATTTTGAAAAAGATTATGAAATTAATAACGGCGAAAGTCATTTTTCAATGCAAGAATTAGAAATTTTTAGAATAATGTTTGATTAAAATAATAATTATAAGTTATTATAAAATATTTCAATTTTATAATTATAATTATAAATATTAAAAAACTTTATTATTTTTAAAAGAATAAAAAGATATTTTACTAAATTTAAATATTTTTTGTAATATTGAAAAATTAAGTAAATATTATTTTAAATATAATTTTATGTTGTTTGTAAATTTGAAATGTTTTCTTTATAATTACCAAGTGAATTTCCAGATGGAAAATAATTAGCAACTGCATAAATTTTTCCACTTATTTTATTAATTGCAACTCCAAAACCAACAGATTCTGTACTTTTCCAAATTAATTGTGTAAATCTAGTTGCATTAATTTGTTCTTCTTCTTTATTAATATCATAATTCTCTTTATTTTTTTCTTCATAAAATTCATCAGTCATTTTTTGTCCAGTAAATAAATTATCATTTGAATAAAGACTTTCTCCTATAATTTCACCATTTTCTAATTTACAACTTGAATGAATTTCTTTATCTTCTTTTGCCATTTTTTCTGCATGTTTTTGAGCAAATCTCTGTAAATCATCATCCAATTCTAAAGGTTTTGCATTATGTTTTTTTCTATATATATTATGTTGTTTTAATGCATTTTTTGAAAATTTATATATATCTATTTCTACTATTTCTTTTCTATTATTTTCTAATTTTTTTTCATAACAATATGGGGAATTTAAATTATGTAACTGAAAACAACCCATTTAATTTTTTAATACCTATTTTTTTAATTTAAATATTTTTCAAATAAAAAGAAAAAAAATAAAATTATTTATTATTCAATATTAAATTCATAAATATAACTTTCTTACTTGGGGATTGGGGATTGGGGATTGG
>JAEEGK010004304.1_pt1 | contig 35063 bp, 34 predicted proteins | sample 8958771 | NCBI WGS metagenome assembly JAEEGK01 (sample SAMN16246547, study PRJNA631951) | gut metagenome | biome: gut microbiome; feature: rumen; material: SC-attached | host: Bos | place: Iran: Karaj | collected 2018-10 | reverse complement strand
AGAAATGGGCGGGGAAATAGTGTTCCCGGAAGAGTTCATAAACCTGCTCAAGGCCTCTGTGGGCCCGGCGGAGAAAGTGCTGGAGGCGCTCGGTGAAGCGCCTTCAGTTTCTGTTCGTCTGAACCCCGCCAAGCTACGCGAGTGCCCTTTCCCGGACGCCCGGAAGGTTCCCTGGAGTCCCTTCGGCTATCTTCTGAAAGAACGCCCCGTCTTTACGCTGGACCCCCTCTTCCACGCCGGCTGCTATTATGTGCAGGACACTTCGGCTATGTTTGTGGGTCACGTATTCCGCCAGTTGCTGCCGCTGCTGGAACCCGACGCCACGGTGCTGGACCTCTGCGCGGCTCCCGGCGGCAAAAGCACGGACCTGGCCGCTTCTATGCGGGAATGCTGGGGAGATTCCTTCTCCCTGCTGGCCAACGAGGTTATGAGAAACCGCTTTGGCGTGCTCCGCAGTAACCTCGATACCTGGGGAGACCCCCGCACCGGCTGTGTGTCGCGGGATCCTTCGGCCTTTGGAGACAGCCCCCTCTTTGACGCAGTGGTGGCCGATGTCCCCTGTTCCGGCGAGGGAATGTTCCGAAAAGACGCCCAGGCGGTGGCCGAATGGTCGCTCCAGACGGTGGAGTTCTGCGCAGCCCGCAGCCGCCGTATTCTCCGCGACATCTGGCCCGCCCTCAAGCCCGGCGGCTTCCTCGTCTATTCCACCTGCACCTTCAACCATTTCGAAAACGACGATACCGTAGAGTGGATAGCCTCCGAACTGGGGGCCGATATCCTCCCGCCCCAAGACTTCCCGCCCGCCGTCACCACCCGCTGCGGCCAGGTGCTCCTGCCGGGCCTGGTGCCGGGAGAAGGGCAGTACGCCGCCGTCCTCCGCAAGCACGGGGAGGCATCCGGAGTACGCCAGGCCGATGTTTTCCGCCTCTTCCAGGCGCAGCGTCCGCTGCCGCCGGAGAGCGACGCCCAGAAGGTGGAAGTGGACCGCGAAACGGCCCTGCATTACCTGCACGGCGATGCCGTGGTGCTGCCGGCCGATGCCCCGCTGGGGCCCGTCACCCTCTGTTTCCAGGGGCAGCCCCTGGGCCCGGGCAAAAACCTGGGCAAGCGCTGCAACAACCTTTATCCCAAAGCCAAACGAATTAAAATGGATATCCGATGAAACGTATCCTTGTCCTTCTTCTGTCCCTTTCGGCCCTTTGCTCCGCCGCCCAGGAAACCTACACGCAGGAAGAGTTCCTGCGCCGGTACAACAACCTCACAGAACGTGTGGGCGCCGCCGGCGTGGGCGTGGAAACCCTCCTGAACAAATGGGAAGCCGCCTATCCCGACGACGTGCAGCAGATGCTGGCCCGCTTCAGCTTCTACTTCACCCGTTGCCAGACCTCCCACGTGGAGCAGCTGGCCCAGGACCGCTATCTGGGCCGGGAGCCCATCCTTCCTATGACGGACTCCCTGGGCAACAAGTGCAATTTCTTTGAGATCACGGAATACGACGACGAGCTCTACGCCCAGGCCAACCTGGCCATTGACCAGGCCATTGCCGCCCAGCCCAACCAGCTGGACTACCGCCTCATCAAGATTGACGCTATGATGGCCTTCGAGAAGGACTCCCCGGACGTAACCCTCCAGCAGCTCAAGGCCCTGGCCGATATGCATTTCAAGCAGCATCCCGCCTGGGAATACGGCGGACTGGGGTCCGTAAGCAACGACCAGTTCAAGGCCTTTATGCAGGACTACTGCGTGGCCCTCTTCCGCCTGGGCACCCCCGGCGGAGCCGAGGCCTTCAAGAGCCTGTCCGAGTATATGCTCACTTACTGCAAGGACGATCCCCTGTTCGTAAACAACCTGGGCAGCTACTACCTTACCAAGAAGGATTTCAAGAAGGCCCAGAAGTACTTTGACCAGGTGCTCAAGAAGGATCCCGCCAATATGATTGCCCTCAAGAACGGCATCCTGTTGGCCCGCAGCAAAAAAGACGTGAACCTGGAGAAAAAATACCTCACCCTGATGGCCCGTAACGGAGAAACCGAGACCGACAGAGCAGGTGCCCAGGCAAGACTTGACGCATACGCCAATAAGAAGTGAAACTTTTTTCAACTAGCAGGCGTATATAAAGAGTATCAATATTACGGCGTGTAATGAAACTTTCACAATTTAACTTTGATCTTCCGGCAGACCGCATTGCCCAGGAACCTCCCCGCTGGCGTGACGAAGCCCGTCTGATGGTCCTCCACAAGGACACGGGCGTTATCGAACACCGCATTTTCAAGGACATCATTGATTATTTTGGCAAAGGAGACACCTTTGTACTTAACGACACCAAGGTTTTCCCCGCCCGTCTTTACGGTAAAAAGGAAAAGACCGGGGCCGATATTATGGTTCTCCTTCTCCGCGAACTCAACCGCGAGCAGCGCCTCTGGGATGTGATTGTGGATCCCGCCCGTAAAATCCGCATTGGCAACAAGCTCTATTTTGGAGAAGACGAGTCCCTGGTGGCCGAAGTCATTGACAACACCACCTCCCGCGGACGTACCCTGCGCTTCCTGTTCGACGGCACCTACGAGGATTTCAAGGAAACCCTCTTCGGCCTGGGTGAACCTTATGTTCCCGAATGGGTAAAGGAGAGAACTTCCCCCGAAGATGTAGAGAACTACCAGACCATCTTTGCCGCCCACGAGGGTGCCGTAAGCGCCCCCGCCGCCGGCCTGCACTTCAGCCGCGAGCTCTTCAACCGTATGATTCTGAAGGACATTGAGAAGACCTTCATCACCGTTCATATGGGCATTGGCCACTTCCGCACCGTAGATGTGGAAGACCTTTCCAAGCATCGTATGGACTCCGAGCGTCTCATCATCACCGAGGAAGCCGCCGCCGTTATCAACAAGGCCAAGCGTACCGGCAAGAAGGTAGTGGCCGTGGGCGCCACCGTGATGCGCGGTCTGGAGACCTACGTAACCACCACGCACGAGGTCAACGCCTTTGACGGATGGACCAACAAGTTCATTTTCCCGCCTTACGATTATTCCGTTCCGGATGCCATCGTTTCCAACTTCCACCTCCCGCAGAGCACGATGCTTATGAGCGTGGCCGCCTTCGGTGGATACAAGGGTGTGATGGCCGCTTACGAGGAAGCCCTTAAGGAAGGCTACCGTTTTGGACCCTACGGAGACGCACTTTTAATTGTGTAAGAATCGTAAGAAACACACAAAATACCGTCTGAAACAACACAATCTTTTTTACGATTGTGTTGTTTTTCTTTTTTGTGCCCTATCTTGCGGGCATGAGTACATACGATGAAACCGTGGCTGCTTGTGCCCTGAACAAGCTTTTTGGAGATCATCCCAAATCCATCCTCCGGCAGGTGGAAGAGGCGGGCAGCGCCCTGGCCCTGTTTGAAAACAATCTGGACCGCTCGCAGCTGGACTGGGCGGCAGAGGAACTGGAAAACGTCCGCAAAGGCGGCTTCCGCTTTATCTCCCTCTTTGACGAGGATTATCCCCAGCCCCTGCGGGACCTTCCGGACCCTCCCTTCGGGATTTACCTCAACGGGAGCTCTTCGCCGGCCGAAATCTTTACCCTTCGGCCTATGGTGGCCTTTGTGGGAACCCGCGATATGAGTCCGTACGGACGGGCCTGGTGCCAGAAGCTGGTCAAAGGGCTGGCCGATGCCCACGTGCCGCCCACCATTGTGAGCGGACTGGCCCTGGGCATTGACGGGGTATCGCACCAGACGGCCCTGGATTGCGGCCTCCCCACCATTGGCGTGATGGCTACCGGCATTGAGGAAGTGTATCCCCGCCAGCACGTACCGCTGGCTATGAATATGGTCCGGAGTCCGGGCTGCGCCCTCCTCACCGACTACCCTATGCACACGGAATCGATGGCCTGGAACTTTGTCCGCCGCAACCGCATCATTGCCGGACTGGCTCGCGCCGTGGTGGTGGTGGAGTCCAAAAGCAAGGGCGGGTCGCTGATGACCGCCCGGTATGCCAACGACTACGACCGCGATGTGTATGTGGTTCCGGGCCGGCTGGACGATACCCGCAGCGCCGGCTGCAACTCGCTCATTGAAACCCAGATGGCCCGTATCATCACTTCGCCGGAGCAGTTGGTGGACGCCCTGGGACTGGGCGGGCAGCACCGGCACCGCGGCCAGGGCGGCTCCTGGGCCACCTATCAGCCCGGGGATCCGCCCGAAGTAGTTCTCCGGGCCCGCCTTACCAAGCGCTATGGCCCCGGTTCTCCTATGGTGCCCGTGGGGCTGGCCATCCAGGCCGAAAGGGGCATCTCCGCCGGGGAGATTTCGGCCCGTCTTCAGCGACCCTACCCCGAGGTTCTGGCTGCCCTGGGCTCCCTGGAAGCCGACGGCATCATCACCACCGATTTATTGGGTCGCTGCTCCCTTACCGCATCCTGGAGTTGATTTTTTTCGTATCTTTGTATTTATATGTTTATTGATACGCATACGCACTTTTACGACGAGTGGCTGCTCACGGATGCAGACGCCGCCGTGCAAAGGGCGTTGGATGCCGGAGTGGAGAAGATGATCCAGGCCGACGTGGACAGCCGCGAGCGGCCGGATATGTGGAAGATTGGCAACCGGTATCCGGGCGTTATCTACCAGATGCTGGGCCTCTACCCCGGCTCCGTCAAAGACGACTGGAGGGAAGAACTGGATGCCCTGGAGCCCTATAAGGACAAGGGCATCGTGGCCATCGGCGAGATAGGACTGGATTACCACGAGGGACTGGAATTCATGAAAGAGCAGAAGGAAGTGCTGCGGATTCAGCTGGAGATGGCGGCCAAGATGAATCTTCCCGTCAACATCCACCTCCGGGATGCCTGGGAGGACTTTTTCACCATTCTGGCCGATTGCTCCCACCTGCACCTGCGGGGCAACCTGCACTGCTTCACCGCCAGCTTCGAGATTTACGAGCGGGCCAACCGCTACGGAGACTTCTCCGTGGGAATTGGCGGGGTGGTCACCTTCAAGAACGCCTCGCTGGCCAAGACGCTGGAGCGCATTCCTCTGGAGAAGATCCTCCTGGAGACCGACGCCCCTTACCTGGCCCCCGTCCCTTACCGGGGCCGCCGCAACGAAAGTTCCTATCTTCCCATCATAGCAGAAAAAGTGGCCCAGGTCAAGGGCCTCACCACCCGGGAAATAGCCCAGATAACCACTCATAACGCAGAAACTTTATTCGGCCTATGAACTCTTCTGTTCTCATTATTTATACCGGCGGTACCATCGGTATGAAGGAAGACCCCACCGACGGAACCCTCAAACCCTTTGACTTTAGCCAGATCAAGGAAGAAGTCCCCGAACTCAACAAGTTTGCCGTCCGGCTGGATTCCTACACTTTTGACCCTCTCATTGACTCTTCCGACGTAGAGCCTTCCCTTTGGGTCTCCCTGGCCGAACTCATCCGGGACCGCTACGACGACTACGACGGCTTTGTAATCCTGCACGGTACCGACACAATGGCCTACAGTGCCTCCACGCTCAGCTTTATGCTGGAAGGACTGGCCAAACCCGTGGTGTTCACCGGAAGCCAGCTGCCCATTGGCGTTCCCCGTACCGACGGCAAGGAAAACCTCATTTCGGCCGTAGAAATTGCCGCCGCCAAGGACGAAACCGGACACGCCCGCGTACCGGAAGTCTGCATTTTCTTTGACTCCAAACTGCTGCGCGGCAACCGCTCCACCAAGTTCAGCGCCGAGGCCTTCAACGCCTTTTCTTCCCCCAACTGCCCTCCCCTGGCCCAGGCCGGCATCAATATCCGTTACAACACGGATCTCATCCGCAAACCCGTGTACTGGGACGCCCAGCTGAGGGTTCAGAGCCATCTGGACACGAGGGTGTCCATTCTCAAGGTCCACCCCGGTATGACGCCGCAGGTGATGCGCTCGGTGGTTACCGATCCGGGGACCCGCGCCGTGATCCTGGAGACCTATGGCTCGGGCAATGCCCTGTCCAAGGACTGGTTTATAGCTATTCTAAAAGAAGCCTGCGAGAGCGGGAAGATCATTCTCAACGTAACCCAGTGCCAGTCCGGAACGGTCAATATGGACCTCTACGCCACCGGAGCCAGCCTCAAGCAGGCTGGAGTGCTCTCTGGAGGTGATATCACCACCGAAGCCGCCCTTGGAAAACTGTTCTGCCTGCTGGGCAGGACCGAGGATAACAAGCGGGTCAAGACCCTCTTGGAAAAGGACCTTTGTGGCGAATTAAGCAAATAATCCTTGGCATTTCCATTTTTTATTCCTAAATTGCACGACCAAATAGGAAATAATTTTTTTTAACTAATTCAACTTATAACTAACAACACAAAAACGATTATGAAAAAGTTTTTCATGTTTTTGGCAGTCGCCGGTCTCCTGACCTTCACTGCAAGCATTGTCTCCGCCCAGGAAGCATCCGCTCCCGCCGATGAGCAGGAAGAGGTTGTGGATCTGTTCGCCGGTTCCGGTGAAGAAGTTCCGCTCCACCAGGCCCTTAAGACCAAGTTCATCGAGGGTGGTGCAGGCTTTATGTCCCTGATCATCATCTGCCTGATCATTGGTATGGCTCTCGCTATCGAGCGTATCCTCTATCTGGCCTTCTCCAAGACCAACACCACCAAGCTCCTCGAAGATGTCGAGGCTGCTCTGGCCAAGGGTGGTATCGAAGAAGCCAAGAAGGTTTGCCGTGAGACCCGTGGCCCCGTTGCCTCCATCTTCTATCAGGGCCTCCTCCGCGCCGACCAGGGTGTTGACGTGGTAGAAAAGACCATCGTTTCCTACGGCGGTGTTCAGATGAGCCTTATGGAGAACGGCCTCAGCTGGATTGGTCTGTTCATTTCCATCGCCCCGTCCCTCGGATTCCTTGGTACCGTTATCGGTATGATCCAGGCCTTCGACGCTATCCAGGCTGCCGGTGATATTTCCCCGAACGTTGTGGCTGGCGGTATGAAGGTGGCCCTCATCACCACTGTGGGTGGTCTTATCGTAGCTATGATTCTCCAGATCTTCTACAACTACATCATTGCAAAGATCGACTCTCTGTCCATCGATATGGAAGACTCTTCCATCCGCTTCGTGGACGCTATGGTCAAGTACAACAAGAAATAATCAACCCCTTTAATTCCCATTAAAATGGAAAACCAGAAATACGCCAAAATAGTCAAGATCGTCCTTTGGGTTTTGATGATACTGAGCGTGGCGGTTCTGCTCTGGGGTATGATTAAGGGTTATCCGGCTACCGTTGCCGAAGATAATGGCACCGTAGATCCGCTGCTCTATTGGGCATACATTGTCCTGGGCATCGCTCTCGTATCCGTGATTTGCGTGGGCCTGTATGTAACGGCTACCACCAACCCCAAGGGCCTTGTCAAGATCGGTATCGCAGTTGTGGCCGCAGCCGTCCTGTTCGGCGTCTGCTACCTGGTTGCTTCCGGCGCACCCGCTATCGGTTACACCGGCACCAAGCTCCCTACTGCTACCGAACTCAAGATGACCGACACCATCCTCAACCTCGCATACCTCGTTGGTGGCGCAGCTATCCTGTCCATCATCGTATCTGAGGTGTTCATGACCATCCGCAAAAAGTAAAGGTAACCATGGCAAGAAGAAAATTTGAAGCAATCGGTTCGACGGCTGACATTGCATTCCTGCTCCTGTGCTACTTCCTCATGACTACAACCATGGGTGATCAGTCAGGTCTGCAGCGCCTCCTTCCCCCTATCCCTGACGAAAAGCAGGCACAGGACCAGAAGGTGAACCGCCGTAACATCATCATCGTCAGAATCAACTCTGCCGATAGACTGTTTGCCGGTAGCGAAGCCATGGATATCTCCCTCTTGAAAGACAAAATCAAAGAGTTCCTCACCAACCCCACCAACGACCCCAACCTCCCCGAAAAGGAGCCCATTGAGGTGGAAGGAAAGACCTATATGAAGTCTAAGGGCGTTATCTCCCTGCAGAACGACCGTGGTACTTCCTACCAGGCCTACATCGCCGTCCAGAACGAATTGGTGAAAGCCGTGAACGAACTCCGTGACGAGTTCTCCAGAGCCAACTTCGGCAAGAAGTTCTCCCGCCTCACCGAGGAGGAGCAGGATCTCGTGAAGAAGGTCGTACCTCAGAACATCTCCGAGGCCGAACCTAAGGATACCGGTAAAAAATAATAGGAGGTAAGAATTATGTCAAAATTTGGAAATTCCAGCAATAAGAAGGAAGTCCCGCAGGCATCATCCAACTCCCTGTCCGATATCGTGTTCATGCTCCTGTTCTTCTTCATGGTAACCACCCAGATGCGTGAAACCGAGCAGAAGGTGAAAGTCACTATGCCCGTCGCATCTGAAGTTGCCAAACTCGAGCGCAAGGACCTGAGTGCCAACATCAATATCGGTAGCCCTACTCTCCAGTACCAGGCTAAATTCGGTACCGATGCCCGTATTCAGCTCAACGATTCTTTCAAGAGTGTAGCCGACATCCGCGACTTCATCGCCGCCGAACGTGATGCGATGTCCGAGGCAGAGCGTTCCCTTATGACCGTGAACCTCCGTGTAGACCAAGACGTCCGCATGGGTATTGTCTCAGATGTAAAGCAGGAGCTGCGTCGCTGCTCCGCTCTAAAGATTATGTATGCTGCAAGAAAACCTTCGCAGGACTAATCCAATGCATCGCAATATGATAAAAAAAGCAGCCTTACGGGGCTGCTTTTTTTGTTCTTACTCCACCTCTCAAAATATTGACACCTAAAGCCCTGAAAACCTTTTCATTACAGGAAATAACACGGATTAACAACTACACAACTCGCTAAATAACAAGCTATTAAGCACCAAAATTAAAAACGCTAAGGTTCTTCATAGTCTTAAAACCGCTATCTAATTTTAGCGGCAGTTCCCAATCATTAACTCTTAACAAAAAAGATTATGAAAAAGAATCTTGAGACTATCCCCAAAAGGAGTGCGTCTGTGCTCAAGGCACGTCGCGAACAAAGAACCAGAATGCAGCAGGAACTGGCCTGCCTATCCCCGTTCCTAACGGAATGGTTCTGGCAACACGAAGAGATGAAAGACGCCAAGCCCTATCAAGACCCTGACTTTCTGATCTATCGCTGGAAAAAGGGGAGGTTCAATCTGCTGGGCGGTCCCGGCTTCGGGTACGGAGAACTGCAGAAGAAAATGGACAGGGAAATGGACGGCATCCTCAAGCGGCTCAAGGCCGATATGCCTTTCCTCCCGGAAAGTGACTTCTTTGCCTTCTCCTACTTTGCCGCCGGTTTTGACAACGCGCTGGTGGCTCACCTGGCCGGTCTGTCATCGGCCAAGGACGCATCTATGCTCAAGACCCGCCTCAAGGATGCCTTCCTGAAACTGAACTCGCCCAGCAAATTCGAATATCTGGAACTCCTGCCCCCGCGGCAGTTGCCGAATTGGCAAAGAAATGCTATCTTTGCATAATTGTAGCAAAGCATCGTATGGAAACTCTCAAAAGAACCAAAATCAAGGCTCTCCTGGCCACCCAGCCGGGTGTCGAGGTCCTGGCAAAAGGCTGGGTCCGCACCAAAAGGGGCAACAAACAGGTTAAGTTCATCGCCCTCAACGACGGTTCTACCATTAATAATATTCAGGTCGTAGCCAACGCCGAACTCTTTGACGAAGAGCTCTTCAAGAGAATCACCACCGGCGCTTCCCTCTCCGTAAGAGGAAAGCTGGTGGAGTCTATGGGCAGCGGCCAGGCCGTAGAAATCCAGGCCACCGATATCCAGGTCCTGGGAGAATGCGACCCTATGCGCTTCCCGCTCCAGAAGAAGGATACCACCCTGGAATTCCTTCGCAGCGTGGCTCATATGCGCCTCAGAACCAACACCTTTGGTGCCATCCTCCGCATCCGCAACCAGATGGCCTTCGCCATTCACACTTTCTTTAACCAGAAGGGCTTCGTATACCTCCACACTCCCCTCATCACGGAAAGTGACGCAGAGGGCGCCGGAGATATGTTCCAGGTAACCACGCTGGATCTCAAGAACATCCCGCTGGACAAGAAGGGCAACGTGGACTTCTCCAAAGACTTCTTTGGCAAGAAGACCTCCCTCACCGTTTCCGGTCAGCTGGAAGGTGAGCTGGGTGCCACTGCCGTTGGCGAAATCTACACCTTCGGCCCCACTTTCCGTGCAGAAAACTCCAACACTCCCCGCCACCTGGCAGAGTTCTGGATGATTGAGCCGGAGATGGCCTTCTACGACATCAACGACAATATGGAACTGGCCGAAGAATTCGTAAAGTTCCTGGTTCAGTGGGCCCTGGATCACTGTATGGACGACCTCCAGTTCCTCAACGACAAGTACGACGACGGTCTCATCGAGCGTATGAAGAGCGTGCTGGGCATCGCCTTCCAGAAGGTCACCTACACGGAAGCCGTGAAGATTCTGGAAAAAGCCATCGCAGACGGCGTCAAGTTCGAGTACCCGGTGCACTGGGGAACGGACTTCCAGAGCGAGCACGAGCGTTACCTGGTAGAAAAGCACTTTGGCAAACCCGTTATCCTCATAGATTTCCCCAAGGACATCAAGGCCTTCTATATGAAGCAGAACGAAGACGGAAAAACCGTTCGCGGTATGGACGTCCTCTTCCCCAAGATTGGAGAAATCATTGGCGGCTCGGAGCGTGAAGCTTCCCTTGAAAAACTGGAAGCCCGCATTGATGAGCTGGGTATGTCCCGCAAGAATCTCGAGTGGTACATTGACACCCGTCGCTACGGCAGCGTTCCGCACAGCGGATTCGGCCTGGGCTTCGAGCGCCTGCTGCTCTTTGTCACCGGTATGTCCAACATCCGTGACGTGATCCCGTTCCCGAGAACTCCCAAAAATGCGGAGTTTTAGAACTCCGCGTTCTAACCCGCTTTCACGATCACCCCTCCTAAATCCTCCCCTAACCGTAGGGGAGGACTTTAGAGAAAAAGGTAATATTCTTTGATTTCTGCTTTGCTATATTCTAAACGATTTCTATGTTAGTCATTGGTATTGCCGGTGGTTCCGGTTCAGGTAAGACTACGGTGGTAAAGGCCATCGTGAATCAGTTACAGGGTCGCGTAGTGGTAATCCCCCAGGATTCCTACTACAAGGATTCCAGCCACGTGCCCGAGGAGGAGCGCAAGAACATCAACTTTGACCACCCGGACGCCATTGACTGGAAGCTGATGTGCCAGCAGATTCGCGAGCTCAAAAGCGGCAAGAGCATAGAGCAGCCCATCTACTCCTACATCACCTGTTCCCGCTCCAGCGAGACCGTCACGGTAGAACCCGACGACGTAGTAATTGTAGAAGGCATCCTCATCTTCACCTGCAAGGAACTGCGGGACCAGATGAACATCAAGATCTTCGTGGACGCAGATGGAGACGACCGCCTGATGCGAATCATAGTAAGAGACATAGCAGAGCGAGGAAGAACCATTGAAACGGCCATCGAGCATTACTGCAATACCGTCAAGCCTATGCACCTGCAGTTCATTGAACCGTCCAAACGCTATGCAGACGTCATTGTCCCGCAGGGAGGCCACAACAAAGTAGCCATTGACATCATTACCAATACGGTAGAAAAGGCCCTGAGCCAAAAGAAGAAGAAGGCCAAGCACAAGAAATGAAATTAACCCCGGATCAGAAAGCAGGAATATACATCACCGTGAGTGTCCATCTCGCGGTGATTATCGTATTGCTTGTAATCCGGATTGGCCAGGAAATCCAGCGGGAGAACAGCTTTGTGCTGGACTTCACCCAGCAGGAAGAAAAGGAGAGAAGGGAAGAACAGGCCCACCTCCAGGAAATGACGGCCGAAAGACTGGAAGAACTCATAGCCGCTGCCCAGGCCATCCCCATCCGCAACGTCACCGTGGACCGTTCGGCCCTCAAAGACGACCGCGGGACCAACGCCGACGAACTCTACAAAGAGGCCGAGCGCCTGGCACAGGACTTGAAAGATGGACAGAACCGACAAGTGGAAGACCCGGAAGCCTTTGCCGCAGCAGCAGACCCTGTCAAGCCCAAGAAGGAAGAGGAGAAGGCCAAGCCCTACAGCGGCCCCTCCGTCCTCTCCTGGAGCCTGGACGGACGAAAAGCCACCCACCTTCCCATCCCGGCCTACCGCTGCTACGGAGCCGGAGAAGTGACGGTGGTGATTGCCGTCAACAACCGGGGAGACGTGGTTAACGCCAAGGTCAACGAAGAACTGTCCACCAACGACGGTTGCCTGCGCAATTACGCCATCCGGGCTGCCCGCCTGTCCAAGTTTTCCGCCTCTCAGACCGCCCCCGCGCGGCAGATGGGAACCATTACTTACGCATTCATTGCCCAATGAAAAAGATTATACTCAGTCTCCTGACCCTCGTCATTAGCCTGCCCCTGCTGGCCCAGGGACAGGTGAGCACGCGCAAACACCGCCTGCAAGATTTCCCCGACAAGATGACCCAGGTGGTCCTGAGCGAGAACGAAGTCCTTTCGGCCGCGCTCCGGCAGGAAGTCATCCAGGTCTGGACGGCCACCACGTTCGAGTTCTGCTCCCTGGAGCAGTTTGAGAAACTCAAGACCAGTGACAAATATTATTTCCTCGTTCCCGTAGAAAGCCGTTTCAAGGGAGAGGAAGAGCCCGGCATCACCCTCCTGACCCTCGTCAAGGGCGGGGCCGAAGCCTCCAAGGGCATAGGAGAAATGCACGAGGTGGTAAGCCTTCCCATAGGGGCCGCTATGGGCAGTACCGAAAGGGACTTACTGTACCTGGGAGCCCTGGTCCAGGCCATTCAGGACTACACCCTGGAAGCTATGAAGTCGGAAGCCGTGGCCTACAAGATGAGCACCTGGTTCAACGACGGTTTCAAAAAGACCGCCCAGGGCAAGGAAATCTACATTGCCAAGGATGACCTTTCTTCGGCCTGCAGCCCCAAAGACCTGGAGAAGCTCAAGGCCAACGAACATCTGCACCTGGTAGAGGCCCAGGAGGCCGATGAAGTATTCCGCAACGGCACCTCCAACGCCCTGGTGGGCTACGTGATAGCACCGCTGCTCCCGACCAGCGGATCCATCTGCTACAAGCTTTTCTTTGAGGCCGATACCCACCGCCTCTGCTACCTGGAGCGCCACAAGATTACGGACAAGAAGAGCGAGGGCTTCCTCCCCGCCGAACTCAAATCCCTGGGTAAATGATAACAGGAACCTCTCCCCAAGGAATCCGCTATGCCGTGCGCCAAAGCGGACGCTCCGTGGCGTACTGCGCCCTTACCATAGGCGCCGGTACCCGCGACGAAGCCCCGTATCCCGCCGGCATTGCCCACTTTGTAGAGCACACCCTGTTCCGGGGCACCCGCAGAAAGAGTGCCTCCGTGATCTCTTCCTACCTGGAGAAGCTGGGAGGAGAACTCAATGCCTATACCACCAAGGAAGAGATTGTGCTGCACGCCACCGTGCTCAAGGAAGACCTTCCCAAAGCCGCCAAGCTGCTCTTCGAGCTGGCCACCGAATCCACCTTCCCCGACCGCGAGATAGAAACCGAACGCGGCGTGGTCCTGGACGAGATTATATCCTATAAGGACAATCCGGCCGAGGACGTCTACGACCGCTTTGAGAGCCTCCTCTTTGAAGGAAGCCCCCTGGACCGCCCCATCCTGGGAACCCGGGCCTCGGTGAAAAGGATTACCCCGGAAATGCTGAGGAAATTTGTGGCCGAAAAGTTCATCCCGGAGAAGATGGTGTTTACGGTAGTGGCCGATATCCCCGAAAAGCAGCTGGAAAAGCGCGTATTAAACCTGTTTGACCATGTCTTTCCACAAAGTAGTAGATAAGCGGCACCACGAGGTGAACGCCGTGGTGGGGTGCAAGGCGCCCTCCCTGTACGAAATGCCGGACCGGCTGGTCTGCGCTATGCTGGCCAATATCCTGGGCGGTCCTGCTTCCAACTCGCTCCTCAACGCCGAACTGAGGGAAAAGCACGGCTGGGTCTACGGCATCGAGTGTTCTTACACCCAGTACGCCGACACCGGCATCCTGGCCATCACCTTTGGATGCGACCGTCCCAACCTGGACCAGTGCCTGGGCGCCATTGACAAGATCCTGAAGCGCCTGCGGGAGGTTCCCTTCACGGACCGCCAGCTCAAAGCGTACCGCAAGCAGCTCCTGGGCCAGCTGGCCATCAGCTCCGAAGCCGGAGAAGCCCAGTGCCTCTCTATGGGCAAGAGTATGCTCTCCTGGGGCACCATCCTCTCCCCCGCCGAAACCCGCGCAAAGTTGGAAGCCATTACCCCTGCCGACTTACAAAAAATGGCCGAAAGGCTCTTCGCCCCCGACCACCTGTCTTCTTTGGTGTATCTCTAGTTGGCTACTTCGCAGAGGAATTTTATTCGTACCAGGCGAATCTCGAGTTCTTCGTACTCGTCTTCCAGGGCGGAGATGGCGTCCTGGAGGGAGTCCGAGGTAGCTTCCGTCTTGAACCAGGTGAAGATTTCTTCCACCACGTCCGGATCCAGCTCTTCATCTATATAATAGTTGATGTTGATGCGGGTACCGGTGGCCACGATGGCTTCAATTTCCGTGAGGAGTTCTCCCATATCCAGACCGCGGGCCGAGGCAATGTCTGCCAGATCCAGCTTGCGGTCAATGGCCTGAATGATATAAACCTTGTTGCCCGATTTGGGGGCCACGGAACGGACCACGAAATCGTCGGGGCGCTCTATCTCATTCTCCTCCACATACTTGGCAATGAGGTCCACAAAGGGTTTTCCAAACTTGTGGGCCTTGCCTTCTCCCACGCCCTGGCACTTTTCCGAGAGTTCCTTGAGGGTGAGGGGATATACGATGGTCATATCCTCCAGGGCAGGGTCCGAGAACACCACCCAGGGCTGGAGACGCAGCTTGCGGGCCACGTCTTTACGGAGGTCCTTGAGCATAGAGAGCAGCACGGGGTCTCCCCCGCCGCCTCCGCGGACGGATGCGCCGTCATCATCATCCTCATCCACACCTTCCGAGAACACGCGGTCTTCTACCATAAGGACCGTCTTGGGGTTCTTGATGAACTCTTCTCCGGACTCGGTGACAAAGATGAGGCCGTAATTTTCTATATCCTTATCCAGGTAATGCAGGATGAGTCCCTGGTGGATGACCGTGGACCAGAAGCGGACGTCGTGGTCTTTTCCGGCGCCAAACAGAGGTAACTCGTCGTGCTTGTACGACTTGATCATGGCAGTGGTGACGCCCGCCAGGATGGCTGCCAGATGTTCCAGTTTAAAGCGCTCCGGCAGGGACTGGATGAGCTCAATCACGAGGCACAGCTCTTCCTTGCCGTCGAAACGCTTCTTGGGATGGAGGCAGTTGTCGCACGCGCCGCAATTATCTTGCAGATAATCTTCTCCGAAATAATTGAGCAGCAGCTTGCGTCTGCACTGGCTGGACTCGGCGTAAGCTACCGTTTCGTTAAGCAGCTGCTTGCCAATCTCCTGCTCTGCTATGGGCTTGCCCTGCATAAACTTTTCCAGCTTCTGGATATCCTTGTAGCTGTAGTAGGTGATGCATCGGCCCTCCTGTCCGTCTCTGCCGGCGCGACCGGTTTCCTGGTAGTAGCCTTCTATGCTCTTGGGTATGTCGTAGTGGATGACAAAACGGACGTCCGGCTTGTCAATGCCCATACCGAAGGCAATGGTGGCCACAATGACGTCTATCTCTTCCATCAGGAACTTGTCCTGGTTTTCGGCCCTGGTCTTGGCGTCCAGGCCGGCGTGGTACGGAAGGGCCTTGATGCCATTGATGGAGAGCATCTGGGCCAGTTCTTCCACCTTCTTGCGGCTGAGGCAGTAGATGATGCCGGACTTGCCGGGGTTCTGGCGGATGAAGCGGATGATGTCTTTCTCCGGCTCCACTTTGTCCCTTACTTCGTAATAAAGGTTGGGCCTGTTGAAGGAGGACTTGAACACCGTGGCGTCCTGGATGCGGAGGTTCTTGAGGATATCGCTCTGCACCTTAGGAGTAGCGGTGGCCGTAAGGGCAATGATGGGGGCCAGCTGAATCTCTTCTACGATGGAGCGGATTTTCCGGTATTCGGGCCGAAAATCGTGACCCCACTCAGAGATACAGTGAGCCTCGTCTACGGCGTAGAAGGAGATTTTGACCTCCCGCAGCAGGGCTATGTTTTCTTCCTTTGTGAGGGACTCCGGAGCGACGTACAGGAGCTTGGTAACGCCGCGGCGGAGGTCTTCCTGGACCTCTGCCAGCTGGATGCGGTTGAGGGACGAATTGAGGAAGTGGGCAATGCCGACGTCTCCGGCCTCGAAGCCGCGGATGGCGTCCACCTGGTTTTTCATCAGGGCAATGAGCGGCGAGATGACGATGGCCGTTCCCTCCATAATGAGAGCCGGAAGCTGATAGCAAAGGGACTTGCCGCCGCCCGTGGGCATTAACACAAAAGCGTTATTGCCCGCGATAAGGTGGTTGATGATTTTCTCCTGGTCGCCTTTAAATGCGTCGTAACCGAAGAAAGTCTTCAGTTTTTCGTGCAATATGACAGATTGGGCGTCCATTAGCTATCAGTTTTTTCGCTTGTTGGGGTTAAATTTAACAAATCCAAATCAAAAAAGCAAACGAATTTGGAACCTTATGTATTCTCATAAAAAATGTGTATCTTTGCAGATTGAGCGATTTAGAGCTCTTAAAAAAGATTATTAAGTATCAAAAACATAAGAAAATGAAACTTCAGAAAATTCTTCTCGCCGCTTCCGCCGCTTTGCTGGTGGTTGCTTGTGGCACTCCCAAGGTGGAGGGCTCCAAGGCTGTTCAGTCCCTTCTCCCTTCCAAGGGTGAAACCGATTCCACTTCCTATCTCCTGGGCGTCAACTTCGGCCTGGTTATTACCCAGAACGGTTTTGGCGACCTTAATATGGCCCAGGTAGAAAAGGGTATGAAAGACGCCCTGGGCGCCAAGGAAGGCCAGCCTATGGACTCCGCTTTTGTAAAGCAGTTCAAGATTGACCCCAACCAGATGAACGAAATCATCAACGGTTATCTCCAGAAGCGCACCGCTTACGAAGGCGCCCTCAACAAGGAAAAGGGTGACAAGTTCCGCAAGGAATTCGCCGTCAAGAACAGCGCCGATTCCACCGCCTCCGGTATCGTTTACCTGATCCAGGATTCCGGCAGCGACGTTCGCGCCACCGACGACCGCGACACCGTGAAGGTGAACTACCGCGGTACCACCATCGACGGCAAGGAGTTTGACAAGAACGACGGCATCGAGTTCCCTCTCAACCGCGTTATCCGCGGATGGACCGAGGGTATGAAGCTCATCGGTGAAGGTGGTAAGATCACCCTCGTGATCCCCGCCAACCTCGCTTACGGCGAGCGTGGACCCCGTGAGATCGGTTCCAACTCCACCCTCATCTTCGACGTAGACCTCCTGGAGGTTCACCCCTACAAGGAGGCCGTCGTCGAGACCGTTGCCACTCCTCTGAAAAAGAAGATCGTTAAGTAAGATGGCACTGGAACTGGAAGGCACTCTTCGCCAGAAGCTGGGCGTACAGTCCGGCACTTCGGCCCGCGGCCCCTGGGCCAAGCAGGAATTCATTGTGGAGTTTCCGGACGGCAACTTCACTTCCCAGGCCTGCTTCACCGCTTGGGGACAGGATAAAGTGGCCGAACTGGACAAGTACCAGGTAGGAGACCGCGTAAAGGTTTCCTTCAACCTCAAGAGCCGTGAGTTCAACGGCCGCTGGTACAACGACCTCCAAATCTGGCGCATCGCTCCCGCCGGAGAAGCCCAGCCCGCCGCTGCGGCTCCCGCCTATGCACCGGCCGCCCCCCAGGCACCGGCTCCTATGGCCCCGGCACCCACTTTGGACGATATGCCAGCCGACAGCGGTCCAGAAGATGACCTCCCCTTCTAAGCACTAAAAAACCTTCGGCATTTACCGAAGGTTTTTTGTATCTTTGCGAACTATGACAAATATCAGTTTCAACAATAGATGGGTACGGCTGGTGAAAGACCTGCTGTTTGCCGCTTTGTGCCTCTGGTTCCTTACCTTCCGGAGCTTTTTCGCCGTCATCATTGGCGTACTTGGACTCTGCTGGTATGGCCGTGACGCCTGGTTCCAGATCAAAGCCCTGTGGCAGGAAAAACACTTTGTACCCCAGGACAATCCCATCTCCCGTCCCACCACATCGGCCGATGACGGCAAGATTACCGTAACCCGGGACGCCAAAGAGGTAGATTACGAAAAGGAATAAAGAATGATTCCTCAGGAGACAGTAGACCTTATCCTGGACACCGCCCGTGTAGAAGAGGTGGTGGGAGACTATGTGACGCTCAAGCGCCGCGGAGCCTCCCTGTGGGCCTGCTGTCCCTTCCACAACGAGAAAACCCCGTCCTTTGCCGTCACACCCTCCAAGGGCATCTACAAATGCTTCGGCTGCGGCAAGTCGGGCAGCGCTGTGGGCTTTGTGATGGAATACGAGCATATGACGTATCCCGAAGCCCTGCGTTACCTGGCCAAGAAATACAACATCGAGGTCAAGGAAGAGGAAGAAACGGCCGAACAGATAGCCGCCCGTCAGCGCAGCGAAAGCCTGATGGCGGCCTCGGAGTTTGCCTTTAACTTCTTCAAGGAGCAGCTGATGGGACCGGAAGGAAAGGCCATAGGCTACCAGTACTTCCGCACCCGCGGCCTGCTGCCGGAAACCATTGAGAAATACGGCCTGGGCTGGGCTCCCAAATCCAAGGAGGCCTTTACGCAGGCGGCCAAGGCAGCCGGTTACAAAGATGAGTATCTGCTGGAAACCGGCCTCTGCAGCCAGTGGGAAGACGGCTCCCTCCACGACCGATTCTACGACCGCGTCATCTTCCCCATCCACTCGGTGAGTGGGCGCGTGATTGCCTTTGGCGGCCGCACCCTCCTCAAGGAGAAGAGCGACAAGATAGCCAAGTACGTCAACTCCAAGGAAAGCGAGATTTACGTCAAGTCCCGCTCCCTGTACGGCATCTGGTTTGCCAAGAGCGAGATAGCCAGGCAGGACCGCTGCTACCTGATGGAAGGCTACCTGGACGTATTGTCTATGCACCAGGCGGGCATCCTCAACTGCGTAGCCTCCAGCGGCACTTCCCTCACGGAGGAACAGATCCGCATTATCAAGAAGTTCACGGAGAACATCACCATCATGTACGATGGAGACTCCGCCGGTCTGCACGCCGCCATCCGTGCCATTGGAATGATCCTCAAAGAGGGTATGAACCCCCGCGTGGTCTTCCTGCCGGATGGAGACGACCCTGATTCCTTCTCCCAGAAACATACCCTGGAAGAAATCCAGGACTATATCCGGGACAACGAAAAGGACGGCATAGCCTTCAAGACCAACCTCCTGTTGGAGGAAGCCGGAGACGACCCTCTCAAGAAGGCCAACCTCATTAACGAGATAGCCGATACGGTGGCCGATATACCCGACGCCATCAAGCGTCAGGTGTATGTGGACACGGTGGCCCGTCAGTTTGGAATAGAGTCCGACATTATCCAGCAGCGGGTTCGAAAGACCCGGGAGAAGCAGGCCCTGGACGAGCGTGTGGCCCGCGACCGCGAACAGCACAGACAGCAAAGAGCCGAAGTCGAGGAACCTGTTACCCAGGAAACCACAACCAGAAGACTTCTGGAAGAAGACCAGATTCTGGCACCGTCCGAGCGTGAGCTGCTGAGCTTCATCCTTCGCTATGGCCGCACTCCCCTGCAGTTTGAGACCGACTCCGAGTTCTTTGACCCGGAAGGGGCCCAGACAGTGGCCGATTTTATAGATTCGGCCCTCTCCTCAGACGACATCCACTTTGGCAACAAGGCCTATGAGGCCACGTACAATGCTTACTTCGGCCTGTATGACCAGGGCCTGGAGCAGGATGCCATTGTGCTGGCCCTCCTCAACGGGGAAGACCGCACCGTGGCCAACGTGACCGGAGACCTGGCCACGGAGAAATACGAACTCACCGTCCACAACTTTACGGACGCCCTTACCACCACGGATTCCTGGCTGGTGACCTACGTTCCCAAAGCTATCCTGGTATATCACGACAAAAGAATTCAGGCCCAACAGGCCGACATTTCCCGTAAACTGAAAGACGGGGTAAGCACTGAGGAGGCCGTTCAGCTGATGACCCGCCTCACCCACCTGAATGAAATCAAAAAGACCATCAATATCAAACTTGGAAGACTGAAGAAATGAGCTACAAGAGAACCCTCGTGACCTGCGCGCTTCCCTACGCCAACGGTCCCGTCCACATTGGCCATCTGGCCGGCGCCTATATTCCCGGAGACATTTACGTCCGTTACCTTCGTATGCGCGGAGAGGACGTGGTCTTTGTCTGCGGCTCCGACGAGCACGGCGTGCCCATCACCATCAAGGCCCGCGCCAATGGCGTTACCCCTCAGGACATCGTGGACAAGTACCACAAGGTAATGAAAGACGCTTTTGCAGGTCTGGGAATCAACTTTGACATCTATTCCCGCACCTCTTCGGCCGTGCACGAGAAGAACGCCTCCGAGTTCTTCCGCAAGCTCTACGACCAGGATGATTTCATTACCCAGGAGAGCGAGCAGCTCTACGACGAAGAAGCCAAGATGTTCCTCACGGACCGTCTCATTGAGGGTACCTGCCCCAAGTGCGGCAACCCCCACGCCTACGGAGACCAGTGCGAGAAGTGCGGCAGCACCCTGAGTCCCGAAGAGCTCATTGACCCCCGTTCCAAGCTCAGCGGCAGCATTCCCGTCAAGAAAAAGACCAAGCACTGGTACCTGCCCCTGAACCAGTACGAGCCCTGGCTGCGTGACTGGATCCTGGAGCAGCACAAGGAGTGGAAGACCAACGTGTACGGGCAGTGCAAGAGCTGGCTGGACGGCGGTCTGCAGCCCCGTGCCGTTACCCGTGACCTGGATTGGGGTGTGCCCGTTCCGGTAGAAGGGGCCGAAGGAAAGGTCCTCTACGTATGGTTCGACGCCCCTATCGGCTACATCTCCAACACCCAGGAGCTGCTTCCCAACAGCTGGGAGAAATGGTGGAAAGACCCCGAGACCAAGCTGGTGCACTTCATTGGCAAGGACAATATCGTGTTCCACTGCATTGTGTTCCCGTCTATGCTCAAGGCCTACGGAGACTACATCCTCCCGGACAACGTGCCCTCCAACGAGTTCCTCAACCTGGAAGGAGACAAAATCTCCACGTCCCGCAACTGGGCCGTATGGGTACACGAGTACGAGCAGGAATTCCCCGGCTGCGAGGATGTGCTGCGTTACGTGCTCACCGCCAACGCCCCTGAGACCAAGGATAACGACTTTACGTGGAAAGACTTCCAGAGCCGCAACAACAGCGAGCTCCTGGCCGTCTTTGGCAACTTTGTGAACCGCGCCGTGGTGCTTACTCACAAGTACTTTGGCGGTGCCGTTCCGGAGAACAAGAAGCCCGAAGCCATTGACAGGGAGACCCTGGAGGCCCTCAAGCCTTGCAAGGAAGCCCTGGAGAAATACATCGAGACCTACCACTTCCGCGAGGCCCTCAAGGAAGCTATGAATATGGCCCGTATCGGCAACAAGTACATCTCCGATATGGAGCCCTGGAAGGTAGCCAAGGAAGATATGGACCGCTGCGCCAGCATCCTCTACATCTGCCTTCAGATCTGCGCAGACCTCGCCATTGCCTTCGAGCCCTTCACTCCTTTCAGCGCCGAGAAACTGCGCACCATCCTCCGCGTGGGCCTCAACGCCGGAACCGACCACCGCGCCGGAGAAGGCACTCCCACCGTGAACTTCTTCAAGCCCGAGGAAGGAAAGGCCGTGCACACCCGCCCCGCCACGGAGGCCCTGGTACTGGACTGGAATATGCTGGGCAACGCCGAGCTCATTCCCGCCGGTCACCAGCTGGGAGAAGCCGTGCTGCTGTTCCGCAAGATTGAAGACGAGGAAGTGAACGCCCAGATTGCCAAGCTGGAAGCCATCAAGAAGGCCCGCGAAGAGGCCGAGGCCGCCAAGGCCGCAGAAGAAGCCGCCAAGAAGATTGAGCCCCAGAAGGCCGAAGTCACCTTTGACCAGTTTGGCGCCATGGATATCCGCACCGCCACGGTGCTGGCTGCCGAGCGTGTACCCAAGACGGACAAGCTCCTCAAGCTCACCATTGACACGGGCATTGACCAGCGCACCATTGTCTCCGGTATTGCCGAGTACTACAGCCCCGAAGACATACTGGGCAAACAGATCTGCATCCTGGCCAACCTGGCTCCCCGCACCATCCGCGGCATCGAGTCCAAGGGCATGATCCTGATGGCCAAGCAGGGAGATGGCAAGATGCGCTTCATCACGCCCCAAGAGGTCGTCACCAACGGCGCCCAGATAGGCTAGACGTTCCCCCTCGTGCGCAACTTTTAAGGAATTGACAGTTCCGCGCCGGTAGTTTTATAAGAATTGTAACTGGTCCCAGTCCGATTTTATCGTACATTTGGACCAGTTACTTTTTTTAAACACTACTGCCATGAAAAGAATTCTAACCGCATTAACACTGGCATCGGCCCTGCTGCTGGCCGCTCCCAAGGCGCACGCCTTTGGAGAAAAGCCCGATCCCGCAGGTACCATCCGCGTGGGAGCCCATTTCACTTTCGGTCAAATCAATGCCGGAGGCTTCGGCGCGGCTGTCGGCGGCAATGTCTTCGGGGAGTACGTCATTACGGACAAACTCTGGATCGGCCATCTGGCAGGAGGTCTCACCGCCGGCTATTCCTATCACAAAAACACCATACGGTACACGGAGTTCTCTGATTTCGGAGACGGCTGGGACGACCAGGACACCTTCAAAGAAAGCAGGATCTATTTTGCTCCCCGTGTCACGTACGGAATCAACATCCTTGAGAAACTGGAAGTCCATGTAGGCGTCATGGTGGGCGGCGGCCTGTTCATCAGCAAGAGCGAGTACGACTCGCACCCCAACAAGAGCGGCATGTTCTGCTTTGCCTTCATCAACGGCGTCCGCTACAGCTTCACCGACCACCTGGCCGCCCAGTTCGAGTTCAACCCCGGCTTTAACGCTCCCCTGGCAAACCTGGGTATCGTCTTTAAGTTCTGATAAATATTGATACTGCTTAGAGGTCCGCTGGAGAAATCCAGCGGATTTCTTTATCCCTGCGCCACCAGGTTAGCTGGCGTTTGGCGTAGTGGCGGGTGTTGGCCTGGATGTGGGCGATGGTGGTGTCCAGGTCGTATTTGCCGTCGAAGTATTCGAACATTTCGCGGTAACCCACGGTCTGAAGGGCCGGGAGGTCGCGGTACGGGAGCATGTGGCGGGCTTCTTCTTCCAGACCCTGGTCCATCATTTTGAGCACGCGGGCATTGATGCGCTCGTAAAGCTCCTCACGGGGACGTTCCAGGCCGATTTTTACAATCTCGAAGTCCCGTTCCTTGAACTGGCGGGTCTTGAAGGAGGAGAAGGGCTTGCCGGTATACATACTCACTTCCAGGGCGCGGATCACGCGCTGGCCGTTGGAGAGGTCCAGTTCTTCGTAGGAGACGGGGTCCAGTTCCTTGAGCTCGTTGGCCAGCACTTCCACGCCTTCGTCCCTCAGGCATTCCATCAGGTGCTCCCTTAACTGCAGCGGCACTTCCGGGAAATCGTCCAGACCATAGCAGAAGGCATCTATGTACAGCATGGAGCCGCCGCACATCACCAGGGTCTCGTGGCCCTGGTCAAAGAGCTGGTTTACCAGGTTCAGGGCTTCTGCCTCATAGATACCCGCCGTGTAGTTGCGGGTGATGGGAACCGTGCGGATGAAGTAATGCTTAACCTTGGCCAGTTCCCTTCTGGAAGGGACGGCCGTTCCTATTCTTAACTCTTTGTAGATTTGCCGGGAGTCGCAGGAAATGACGGGGGAACCAACCTCCAGGGCGCGCTCAATGGCATAGCCGGTTTTTCCGACAGCGGTGGGACCCAGTATGATCTCAAGGCGCCGGGGCATAGACTATTCTTCGCCTTCGTCGTAGATTTCTTTGCCGTCTTCGTCTTCCTCTTCTTCCTCTTCCTCTCCCAGATCTTCGTCGTCGAAGTCTTCGTCATCCTCTTCTCCTTCTCCGGGAAGGTGACGCTGGGTTTCGGGAAGGTCTTCAAAGGCCACGTAGCCGTTTTCAAACTCGATGGGGTTGGGACCCTTGGTCTCTGCCAGAACGGGGAAGTCCGGCTGGACTTTCACGCCTTCGGCCTCTCCTTCCACGAGGATGTTGACGCTCTTTTTATTGGTAACGTCGTAGAAATAGACGAAACTGTCCGTTCCGGCCTTGACGGCTTTTTCCAGGGAAATCTGGTCCACGGTACCGGCACCCAGGTCAAAGAGACCCCAGCGGCCCACAACGTTGCCTTCTATATCCAGGCCTTTGAACATGATGAGCTGATCCTGGGGAAACTCCAGGTCTGCCCTGATTTGCTTATGAAGAGTGTACAGTGTGGTGGCACCGTTCACGTGATAAACTCTGTAAAAACCCTTGATACCTGAGAGGGTTACTCTTAACTTGAATACCATAATTCAAATATACTGCTTTTTTCCGGTTCCGTTGCAAATTATCTTAAAAAACACTACTTTCGTACTGATGGAATTGCAAGACCAATATAAGAGCATCGAAGCCCCCTCTGAAGGCCTTTTCAAGGACAACGGTTCCCGCTTCATTGCCCTGGCCTATCCGGTGGAAACGGAGGAGGAGGTAAAGACCATCGTAGCCGGTCTCCGCAAGGAGTACCACGATGCCCGCCACCACTGCTACGCGTACCGTCTGGGCTACAAAGGAGACGTCTGGAGAGCCTCCGACGACGGAGAACCCTCCGGCAGCGCCGGCCGCCCCATCCTGGGACAGATTGATTCCCTGGGCCTGAGCGATATCCTGGTTGTGGTGGTGCGTTATTTTGGCGGCATCAAGCTGGGCATCCCGGGGCTCATCCGGGCCTACAAGACTTCCACGGCAGATGCCCTCTCTTCGGCCTGTATCATTGAAAAAGTGGCCTCCAGGCACTTCCGCGTTACTTTTGACTACCTCTCTATGAATGCCGTGATGAAGGTGCTCAAGGATATGGACCTGCCGCAGACGGCCCAAAACTTTGCCGAGCAGTGCAGCCTGGAAACCCGCGTGCGGCTGGCCGCAGTTGAAGATTTTATGGAAAGGATGAAGAATACTGCAGAATTGGAAGAAATATAGGTTTTATCAATAATAATTATTAACTTTCGGAACTTAACAAGTAACAAAATTTAACTATTTATAACCATGTCTAAAAAAGTTCACGTCTTTAACGCCGGCCCCTGCCTTCTGCCCCAGGTGGCCATTGACAACGCCATTGCTGCCCTGAAAGACTTCAGCGGCACCGGCATTTCCGTCCTCTCCATCTCCCACCGCACCAAGGAGTGGGACGCCGTAATGGATGAGTGCCGCGCCCTTTGGAAGGAACTCCTGCACATCCCGGACACCCACGAGGTAGTGTTCCTCGGCGGCGGTGCCTCCCTGCAGTTCCTCTATGTGGCTATGAACTATCTGGAGAAGAAGGCCGCCTATCTGGACACCGGCGTATGGGCCCACAAGGCTCTGGTAGAGGCCCAGGGTATTGGCGAGGCTTATGCCATTGCCTGCTCCAAGGACAAGAACTACAGCTATATTCCCAAGGGATTTGACATCCCCGCAGACCTGGATTACCTCCACATCACCACCAACAACACCATCTACGGTACGGAAATCAAGAAGGACATCGATTGCCCCTGCCCCCTGATTGCCGATATGTCCTCCGACATTATGTCCCGTCCGGTGGATGTTAGCAAGTACACCCTCATCTACGGCGGCGCCCAGAAGAACGTGGGTCCTGCCGGCGTCATCTTTGCCATCATCAAGAAGGACGCCCTGGGCAAGGTTACCCGCCACATCCCCACTATGCTGGACTACCGCACCCACATTGACAAACTCTCCATGTTCAACACCCCTCCCGTGTTCAACATCTTCGTCATGAACGAGACCCTCAAGTGGATCAAGAGTATGGGCGGCGTAGAGGCCATCCAGAAGATCAACCAGAAGAAGGCCGACCTCCTCTACGGAGAAATTGACCGCAACTCTATGTTCGTGGGCACCGCCGCCAAGGAAGACCGTTCCCTGATGAACGTGTGCTTTGTGATGGCCCCCGGCAAGGAAGACCTCCAGGACGAGTTCTTCGCCTTTGCCAAGGAGCGCGGCATGGTGGGCATCAAGGGCCACCGTTCCGTGGGCGGATTCCGCGCCTCCCTGTACAACGCCTGCACCGTAGAAGATGTCCAGGCCCTGGTAGACTGCATGCAAGAATTTGAAAAACTGAAGAAATAATGAAGGTTTTACTCGCCACCCAGAAGCCCTTCGCCGCCAAGGCCGTTGAAGGCATCGTGTCCATCCTCACCGAAGGAGGCCACCAGGTTGTGAAACTCGAGAAATACGCCGAACAGGCCGATCTGGTAAACGCCGTGGCCGATGTAGAGGCTATGATCATCCGCTCCGATAAGGTGACGGAGGAAGTGATGGCCGCCGCTCCCAAGCTCAAGATTGTGGTACGTGCCGGCGCCGGGTATGACAACGTGGACCTGGAAGCCGCCACCAAACGCGGTATCGTAGTGATGAATACCCCCGGCCAGAACTCCAACGCCGTGGCCGAACTCGCCCTGGGCCTGATGATCTTTATGGCCCGTACGCAGTTCACCCCCGCCACCGGTTCCGAACTCCAGGGCAAGCGCCTGGGCGTCCAGGCCTACGGTAACGTGGGCCGCCTGGTGGGCCAGAAGGCCAAGGCCCTGGGTATGGAAATCTGCGCTCTGGATCCCTTCCTCACCGACGAACAGATTGTCGCCGGCGGCGCCCAGCCCGTCCACTCCGTGGAAGAGCTGTATGCTTCGGCCGATTATCTCTCCATCCACATCCCCGCCCTGCCCGCCACCATCAAGAGCATCGGCTACGACCTCATTACCAAGATGCCCAAGGGCGCCACGCTGGTAAACACCGCCCGCAAGGAGGTTATTGACGAGGATGGCCTGATGAAGGCCCTGGAGGAGCGCGAAGACCTCAAGTACGTGGCCGACGTGATGCCCGACAACTACGCCGCCCTGCAGGAGAAATTCGGCCCGCGCGTATTTGCCACGCCCAAGAAGATGGGAGCCCAGACCGCCGAGGCCAACGTGAACGCCGGCCTCGCCGCCGCCCGTCAGATTGTGGATTTCTTTGCCACCGGTAACTGTAAATTCCAAGTGAACAAATAATATGGTACGCGTAAAACCCTTTGCGGCCATCCGCCCGCCCAAGAACCTGGTTACCGAGGTAGCCGCCCCGCCGTACGACGTCCTCAATTCCGAGGAAGCCCTGGCTATGGCCGGTGAGAAGAGCCTCCTGCACATCACCAAGCCGGAGATCGATTTCCAGCCCATTGCCGGAGAGCACGAACAGCGCACCTACGACAAGGCCGTTGAGAACTTCAAGGCCTGGAAAGCCAAAGGCTGGCTGGTGCAGGACAACAAGGAGAAGTACTACGTCTATGCCCAGACCATGGGAGACCGTACCCAGTACGGCCTGGTGCTCTGCGCCCATACCGACGACTACGCCGAAGGCATCATCAAGAAGCACGAACTCACCCGCAAGGACAAGGAAGACGACCGTATGGTCCACGTCCGTATCCAGAACGCCAATATCGAGCCCGTCTTCTTCGCCTACAAAGACAACGCAGAACTCAACGCCATAGTGGCCAAGGCCGCCGCCGGAGAGCCCGAGTACAAGTTTGTGGATGAAAACAACTTCACCCACACCTTCTGGGTCATCGAAGACGATGCCACCATTGCCCGCATCACGGAAATCTTCACCAAGGACATTGACGCCTTCTATGTGGCCGACGGTCACCACCGCACCGCCGCAGCCGCCCGCGTAGGGGCCGAAAAGAAAGCCCAGAACCCCCACCACACCGGAAACGAGGAGTACAACTATTTTATGGCCGTCTGCTTCCCGCAGAGCCACCTGGCCATCATAGACTACAACCGCGTGGTGAAGGACCTCAACGGTCTCAGCACCAAGGATTTCTTCAAAGCTCTGGAAGAGGACTTCGTGGTTGAGAAAAAGAGCCCGGAGATTTACCACCCTTGCGGCCTGCACAACTTCTCTATGTACATTGAAGGTGTATGGTACAGCCTCACCGCCAAACCCGGCCGTTACAACGACAACGACCCCATTGGCGTACTGGACGTAACCATCCTCTCCAACCTGGTCCTGGACAAGATCCTGGGCATCAAGGACCTCCGTACGGACAAGCGAATCGATTTCGTAGGCGGTATCCGCGGCCTGGGAGAACTCTCCCGCCGGGTAGACTCCGGAGAAATGAAGGTAGCTTTCGCCCTGTACCCCGTGTCTATGCAGCAGCTCATCAATATTGCCGACACCGGCAATATCATGCCGCCCAAGACCACGTGGTTCGAGCCCAAGCTCCGCAGCGGCCTGGCCATTCACAGTTTGGACTAGAGCCGTTTATCAAACAAAAAGGGATGCATCGTCTGATGCATCCCTTTTTCAGTTTATTGGACATCTACTAGAGTCCCCAGTCGGAAGCTTTGAAGCTGGTCTTGGGGGCGTTGGGCACGTTGGGGAAGTAGGAGAAGCCTGTAATCTTTTCCAGTTCGGCAATGGTCATCATTTCCGTAGCGGTGACGGCCTGGCCCTTGTGGTCGTTGGTGTGGGTACGCACAAAAGCGGCGCACTTGAGATCATCGGCCGAAACGTCCTTCACGCTCTTGCCGGAGTTGCCGGCCTTGGTGCGAAGAAGAGCATAGTAGAACATCGTGGGCTGGGAAACGTCTCCCTCTCGGCCACCGTATGAGATCTTCTTGGCCTTGGCTTCCTTGCCGTAAGCATCCTTATAGTCCTTGAAGTAGCAGCCAATGACCACATACAGGGTGTCTTTACATTCCTGGCCCTCCACAAATCCTTCCAGAATATTCCAGCCGCCGTTTCCGGTGTTGAAACCACTGCTGAGCTGAGGGGCGATATTGGTGTGGTAGAACACCTGCTGGTTGGTGGCTTTGCTTACGCGACGCTCGGCCGACCCTAGCAGATGGCCACGGTTGCAGCCGCTGGAAGGTCCGGCATTGGCGCCTTCCCGATTGTACTGAATCTCCTTGGGGATTTTGGGATCCCAAGTGTAGGCATCGGTACGAGAAGTGTTTGCCGTGGAGTACATAGGGTGACGGGGAGCAGCTACCCAGTAAGCTACATGGTCTTCTGCACTGTAGCAGACGGTATAGTTACGGGCCTTTCCCGTGGGACCGTTAACATCCGGGCAGATATGCCAGGCGTAGTACTGATTGGCATCCTCCTCATTGACCATATAGTCGCCGTTGGACTTGATCTTCATTACCGGGAGTTCGGCCCAGCCGGGCTGGTTGCCGGCAGGCGTGGGCTGAGGCTGGGTCTGCTCCAGCGTCTGGAACGAAGTAACGGCACCGGAGAACGTCTGGATTTTATCCTTGTCATACAGGATTACATAAGCCCTGTAATAATAGGTCTTATTGTCTCCCAGGTTGTCAATGGTGGCCGAGAAACTGGTCTGACCCAGGTTCCAGTCTGCCTGCTGGGTGTGTCCAAGTTCAGTGGCCGACTCTCCCCACTCGAAACCCACTTCACGGACCAGGCCCACAGCATTGCTGAAAGAGGCGTTGAGCGTGGCGGAAGAGACGGTTATCTGAGTGGCTGCTCCGGTAGATACCGTAACGGACAGTTCCTTCTGGTCTTTCCCGCAGGAAAGCAGGCTGGCCACGAAGGCAAGGAGGATGAGCATCTTTTTCATATTAGTAACGGTTGAGGGGACGGCCGGCGGTCATCATATGCACCTTGCGCTTGACCTCTTCCAGAACCTGCTGGTGAGCGGCGAGCTCGGCGGTCTGGGCCTCGGTGGGTTCCTTGGCGGTGAGGGCGGCAAAATGCTCGTTGGACGAAGCCAGGACGGCATCAATGAGCTCTACGATGGCCAGCATATCCTTCTGCTCGAAGCCGCGGGAAGTGATGGCCGGCGTGCCAATGCGGAGACCGCTGGTGGCAAACGGGCTGCGGGTGTCGAAGGGCACCATATTCTTATTGACGGTGATATCGGCCCTTACGAGCTCCTTCTCTGCCACACGGCCCGTCAGATCCGGGAACTTGGTGCGGAGGTCAATGAGCATAAGGTGGTTGTCCGTACCACCGGAGATGATCTTGTAGTCTTTGTCAATGAAGGCCTGGCACATAGTGGCGGCGTTGGCCACAACCTGCTTCTGGTACTCCACATATTCCGGCTGGGAGGCCTCGAAGAAGGCCACGGCCTTGGCGGCAATCACGTGCTCCAGCGGACCGCCCTGGATGCCGGGGAAGACGCTGCCGTTGAGAATGGCGCTCATCTTCTTGATCTCTCCCTTGGGAGTGGTGAGGCCCCAGGGGTTGTCGAAGTCCTTGCCCATCAGGATGATGCCGCCGCGCGGTCCGCGCAGGGTCTTGTGGGTGGTGGAAGTGACGATGTGGGCGTATTTGACGGGGTTCTTGAGCAGACCGGCGGCAATGAGGCCGGCGGTGTGGGCCATATCGATCCAGAGGATGGCACCTACCTTGTCTGCGATGGCGCGCATACGCTCATAATCCCACTCGCGGGAATAGGCCGATGCGCCGCCGATGATGAGCTTGGGCTTGCACTCGAGGGCCTTGCGCTCCATTTCATCGTAGTCTACGCGTCCGGTTTCCGGATTGAGGCCGTATGCCACGGGGTGATAGAGCAGACCGCTGGCATTCACGGGAGAACCGTGGGTAAGGTGACCGCCCATGGACAGGTCCAGACCCATAAAGGTATCTCCGGGCTTGAGGATGGCCATGGTCACGGCCATATTGGCCTGGGCGCCGGAGTGCGGCTGCACGTTGGCATATTCTGCATCGAAGAGGGCGCAGAGACGGTCAATGGCCAGCTGCTCAATCTGGTCCACCACCTCGCAACCGCCGTAATAGCGCTTGCCGGGATAGCCTTCTGCATACTTGTTGGTGCAGACGGAACCCATGGCGGCGAGAACCTGGTCAGAGACATAGTTTTCGGAGGCAATCAGCTCCAAACCGGAAGACTGGCGTTCCTGCTCCTTCTTGATGAGGTCAAATACTTGAAGATCGTTTTTCATGAATAATATGATAGTACCTTATATAACTTGGATATCCTTTTGTTGAAAGGACTTACAAATATACGCTTTTTTGTTGGAAAAGCCTTACCTTTGCAGACGCATGTCGCGCTTTCTGGTGAAATATCGAAAAGGGATCTTTGCCCTGATGACCATCCTGGTGGTGGCCAGTGCTCTTATGATTCCCAGTATCAACATCAACACGGACATGACCCAGTACCTGCCGGACAGTTATCCGATGAAGCAAGGACTGGACATTATGGAGCAGGAACTGCCCTCCCTGCAGGGCAGGATGCAGGAATTCGGTTCCCTGTTTGCCGACGGAAACGACCTGATGCCCACCGATCTGCCCCGCATTCTGGCCATAGGCGTTGCCATGCTGTTCGTGGTGCTGCTGATTATGTGCTCTTCCGTGATGGAAGTGGTGCTGTTCCTGCTGACCACCGGTTTTGCCGTGGCGCTGAATATGGGCACCAATGCCTTCCTGCCCAGCGTCTCCATGATGACCAATATGCTTTCGCCGGTGCTGCAGATGGTGCTGTCCATGGATTACTGCATCATCCTGATGAACCGGTACCGGCAGGAAAAAGCCCTGGGAAAAGACAAGGAAGCGGCTATGGAGGGGGCCATCCGGGGAGCGGCGTCGTCCATCCTCAGCAGCGCCTTCACCACCATCGTGAGCCTGCTGATGCTCTGCTTCATCAAGATAAAGATAGGGGCCGATTTGGGACTGGTGCTCTCCAAAGGCGTCACCTTCTCCCTCATCTGCATCTTCACCGTCCTCCCTTTCCTCATCATTGCCGGAGACCGGGCGGTGGAAGCTACCAGAAAGAAGATTCCCCGGCTGCCCTTCGGCCCCATTGCCCGCTTCCAGCATCAGTTCCGTTACCTGCTGCTGGTGCTGTTTGTGGCCATCTTTGCCGGCTTTGCCTATCTGAAAAACAAGACCGCCCTTTCCTTCGCCCCCACCTGGAGCAGCACGGCCCTGGACCAGAAGGACGCCACCAGCAACGCCTCTCTGCTGCTGTATTCCAATGCGGATGAAGATTCCGTGACGGACCTGATGGATACGCTGAGTACGGTTCCGGGCGTAACCCGGACCCTGAGTTACCCTTCGCTGGTGCTCCGCCCCCGGACGGTAGATCAGATGCTGGAACTCTTCTCCGATTTTGCTCCGGACGAAGCCGGCGCCCTCCCCGAGGAGATGCTTTCCCTGGTGTACTATGCCCGTTTCCATCCCCAGCGCAGCGAAAGGATGAGTTTCCAGGAAATGATGGACCTGGTGGAGGAACTGTCGGCCCAGGGGCTGGTGCCGGAAGGCTTTGATCCCAAGGTCCTGTTCCCGGAACCGGAACTGGAACCGGAGCCCGAGCCGGAACCCGAACCTGAACCCGTAATTGAACCGGAGCCCGTTCCCGTACTGGAAGATACTTTAAAAGTTCAGGCCGATACCACCGTTTTGGTACCGGTCCCGGACTCCCTGGCCGTGGCCGCTCCCGTTGACACGGTTGCCGTGGCCCCCGCTCCCGAAGAAGAAGATTTCCTTACCTACGAGCAGCTCACCGCGCCCCGCACGGCAGCGGAGATGGCCGCCCTTGTGGATATGAACCCCAGCCAGGTGGCCACCCTGTACCGTCTGGCCGGCCGGCGCGGCCAAACGATGAGCGCCGCCGAAATGCTTACTTACGTACGGGAAAAGATTCTCACCAACCGCCGTTATGCCGCCTTCATTCCCAAAGATGCCAAGGCGCAGATGGAGCAGATGGCCCCGCAGATAGATTCCATCCTGGCCGCCGGACCTCGCCGGACAGCCCAGGTGGATACGGTTTCCATCGTTCCCGTCGAGGTGGTTCCGGTACAGGCCGATACGCTTGTGGCCGTGCCGGCGGAAGTGACAGAACCGGTTGCCCTGGTGGAGCCGGTTGTTGAGGAAGAAGCGGCTCCCACTCCCTTGGAGATTCTGGCAGAGATGGCTTTCTCTTCCATGAAATACTCATCGGCCCGGGTCTATGGAGCCCTTTCCGCCGCCGGCATTTCCGTTTCCAAAGACCAGCTGGACCTGCTGTTCCTGTATTCCGGCGCCCAGAAGGGAGCCGATCCCAATTGGAAGATGTCTCCCGGCGAACTGCTGGACTTCGTGGCCGATACGCTGCTGACCAATCCCACCTTGAGCGCCTTTGTGCCCGACAGTTCCCGCACCCTCATCACGGAAGCCCGTGAAGAACTTCTGCTGGGTCTGGGCCAGCTCAAGGGCCTGAACTACTCCGGCGCCATCGCCCTCAACAACCTGCCGGTAGAGGGAGACAGCACTTCCGTGATGGTGGCACAGATCAGAAAGCTGGCCGATGAAGGCCTCCAGGGCCCTCACTACTGGATCAGCGAGGCCGAAATGTACAAGGAACTCCAGGACGGTTTCCCTTCCGAGCTCCTGCTCCTGACTGTCCTCACCGTGCTGTCCATCTTCCTGATCGTGGCCTTCAACTTCCGCTCGGTGCTGGTTCCCATCCCGCTGGTGATGACCATTATGGCGGGCGTCTACGTGAACATCTGGGCCAGCGGCCTGGGCGGCAATACTATGTATTACCTGTCGTACCTCATCATCCAGGGTATCCTGATGGGCGCCACCATTGACTATACCATCCTCTTTACACACTATTACCTGGAGTATCGCGGGAAGGCCGATATCCCTTCGGCCCTCTCCAAGGCCTACCAGGATTCCTCGCACTCCATCCTTACCTCCGGGCTCATCCTTACCATCGTACCTTTCGTGATGCACATCATCATGAAGGATCCCATGATCTCCGCCATCCTCCGGAGCCTGTCCATCGGCGCCTTTGCGGTGCTGATCCTCATCCTCTTCGTGCTGCCCGGCGTGCTGGCCGCCCTGGACCCGCTAATCAACAGACGTCATGACCGACCGAAAGCTGCTTAATATAGAACTGGGCCGCATTACGGCCGATGAGTACCGCTCCGTGCGCCCCTCCAGCGGGGTGGTGCTGGTGCTGGACAACATCCGCAGCGCCCACAATGTGGGCAGCGCCTTCCGCACGGCCGACGCCTTTGGCGTGGACAAGGTCTACCTGGGCGGCATCTGCCCGGTCCCTCCGTCCCCGGAACTGCGCAAAGTAGCCCTGGGGGCCGAAGAAGTAGTTCCCTTTGAGCACGTACAGGATGTAGTGGCGCTGGTGAAAAAGTTGAAGGCCGATGGCTATTCCGCAGTGGCGGTGGAGCAGACGGTGAACTCCGTGAAACTGGATGCCTTCCGGCGGGACCCTTCGGCCCGTTATGCCCTGGTCTTCGGCAACGAGGTGGACGGCGTCCGGCAGGATGTCGTCGACGCCTCTGACGGCTCTGTCGTCATACCCCAGTTCGGCACCAAGCATTCCCTCAACGTCTCCGTCAGCGTCGGCGTCGTGCTGTGGGAATTCGTGCGGACGCGTTAGAAACGAAACACACCCAAACGTTTTTTAAGTCCCCGGAGGCAGGAACCGTACCCCCCGGGGACTATTATTTTTATATTTGCACAAACCAACGAATGATGCAAATGGAAAGAAAATTTCTTTATTCCGTTCCGGACTGCGAAGAACTGTCGCTGCACGGAACGTCCGTGCTATGCGCCAGCCCCGGCAACGGCGAGTCCGAGGACATCACGTATGAAGACTGGGATTCACTTATATCTTGACCGCATATGAAAGCACAGACTATAATATTGGCACTTGCCGCACTGGCATCTGCGGCTTGCACGAAGAATGTTCCGGAAGCCGGCATTCAGGATCGTACGGTTACGATAACCGCCTCCATGGAAGGCCCCCGGGACACCAAATCCGGCATCATCGACGAAGGCACCCAGGTAGGATGGGAGTACGGGGACAACATCAAAGTCTT
>JAEEGK010004300.1_pt1 | contig 35073 bp, 33 predicted proteins | sample 8958771 | NCBI WGS metagenome assembly JAEEGK01 (sample SAMN16246547, study PRJNA631951) | gut metagenome | biome: gut microbiome; feature: rumen; material: SC-attached | host: Bos | place: Iran: Karaj | collected 2018-10 | reverse complement strand
TGACAGCATGCGCAAGACGCTGCCCTTCGCCGTGTTCTGGATTCTGATGAACGGACTGATGGTGTTCCTCGGGCTACATGTGATTTAAGAGCCCACCCAAGCCCTCCCAAAGGGAGGGGTGTCTGAATAGACAAAAGTGGACTCGCATTAGAAATTAAAGACAACAAATTAATAACAATAAAAAAAGGAGCACCCAATATGCAAATAAACATCCCTCCCTTGGGGAGGGCTTGGGTGGGCTAAATTATGAAGATCGGACTATTTATTCCCTGCTACGTTGACGCGGTTTACCCTGAGGTGGGCGTGGCAACCTACAAGCTGCTGCGGCACTTGGGGCTCGACGTGGAGTATCCTGACAACCAGACGTGCTGCGGCCAGCCGATGGCCAATGCGGGATTCGAGAAGCAGGCCATCCCACTGGCCAAGAAATTCGAGGAGAAGTTTAAGGGCTACGACTATGTGGTGGCGCCGAGTGTGTCGTGTACGGCTTTCGTGCGCATCAACTACCCGCGACTGCTTGACCACGAGTGTGAGACGACGAAACGGGCGATGGACGTGGTGGAGTTTCTGCACGACGTGGTGAAGGTGAACCAGCGCTTGGGCTCGTTCCCCCACAAGGTGAGCCTGCACAATTCGTGTCATGGTGTCCGCGAGCTCGGACTCAGTTCGCCCAGCGAGATGCACGTTGGGAAGTTCAACAAGATTCGCGACCTGCTGCAGCTGGTCGACGGCATCGAGGTGGTTGAGCCTGAGCGGCCCGATGAGTGCTGCGGCTTCGGCGGTATGTTCTCTGTCGAGGAGACCGCCGTCTCGGCGCAGATGGGCAAGGACAAGGTGGAGCGGCACATTCAGACTGGTGCGGAATACGTGACTGGTCCCGACTGCTCCTGCCTGATGCACATGGCCGGCGTAGCACGCAAGCAGGGGCTGAAGATAGAGTTTAAGCACGTTGTAGAAATATTAGCAGCAGGATTATGAGTACACAGCATAGCAAAGCAGCCAAGGAGTTCCTGAAGAACCAGGAGTATGCCAAGTGGCACGATGCCACGTTCTGGGCCGTTCGCACGAAGCGCGACAACATGGCACAGGGACTCGACGAGTGGGAACAGCTCCGCGAGAAGGCCTCGGCCATCAAGCGCCACACCATTACCCACCTCGACGAATATCTGGACCAGTTTGCTACCGCCGCCGAGAAGAACGGATGCGTGGTACACTGGGCTAAGGATGCGCAGGAGTTCAACGAGACGGTCTACGACATCCTGAAGCAGCACGACGTGAAGAAGATGGTGAAGTCGAAGTCGATGCTGACCGAGGAGTGCGAGATGAACCCCTACTTAGAGGCGCGCGGCATTGAGGTGGTCGAGACCGACCTCGGCGAGCGTATCATCCAGCTGAAGGGTCAGAAGCCAAGCCACATCGTGATGCCCGCCATCCACCTGAACCACGACGACGTGGGCGAGCTGTTCGAGGAGAAAGGCATCAGCAACGAGAAGGGTAATCACGACCCGACGTACCTGACTTATCGTGCCCGATTAAGCTTGCGCAACGAGTTTCTGACGGCCGACGCCGGCATGACGGGCGCCAACTTCGGCATTGCCGAGACGGGCGACATCGTGGTATGCACCAACGAGGGCAATGCCGACATGTCGACCTCGTGCCCCAAGCTGCACATCGCCGCCATCGGACTGGAGAAGGTCATCCCCAACTACGATTGCCTGGCCGTCTTCCAGCGCATGCTCTGCCGCGCAGGCACAGGCCAGCCCACGACCACCTACACCTCGCACTTCCGCAAGGCGCGCCCCACGGCTGCGAAGATGCACATCATACTGGTCGACAACGGCCGCTCGGAGTGGATAGGCAACCCTGAGCATTGGGAGGTGCTGAAGTGCATCCGCTGCGGCTCGTGCATGAACACATGCCCCGTCTACCGCCGTTCGGGCGGCTACTCCTACAGCTACTTTATACCAGGGCCCGTAGGCATCAACCTCGGCATGCTGCGCAACACGCAGCAGCACTCGGGCAACGTCTCGGCCTGCACGCTCTGCCTGAGCTGTCAGACGGTCTGTCCTGTGAAGATTGACCTGGGCGACCAGATCTACAAGTGGCGCCAGCAGCTCGATGAGTTTGGCACGGCTAATCCCGAGAAGAAGCTGATGAGCCGAGGCATGTCGATGCTCTTCGGCAGCCCTGCCCTCTACAAGATGGCAACGGCCGTATCGCCGATAGCCAACATCATTCCGCCGTTCATCATGAACATAAAGCTGAACCCCTGGGCCGAAGGCCACGAGATGATGAAGTTTCCGAAGAAACCATTCCATACGCTGTTTAAGGAGTTGAAGGATTGAAGAATTGAAGGATTGAAGGATTGAAGAATTGAAGGATTGAAGGATTGAAGGATTGAAGGATTGAAGAATTGAAATTATGAGCACCAAAGAAGAGATACTGAAACGATACAGGGCGAACGTCAGAGAGCAGTTTGACATGCCCGACCTGAGCGACATCGCGGCCATCACCTACCCCAACCCGCTGGAGCAGTTCATCAAGATGACCGAGAGCGTGGGCGGCCACGTGGTTGAGGTGAAGGCCGGTCAGGACATCAACACGCTCATTCGCGAGCTGTACCCCGATGCTAAGGAGATTGCCTCGAACCTGCCCGAAGTGACCATCGCCACGCGCAACCCCGACAGCGCTGACAGCGCCCAGTCGCTGAACGGCACAGACGTCGGCGTCATTCGCGGCAGCTTCGGCGTGGCCGAGAATGCCTGCGTGTGGATTCCCCAGACAATGAAGGAGAAGGCCGTCTGCTTCATCTCCGAGAACCTCGTCATCCTGCTGCCTAAGAGTGAGATTGTGAACAACATGCACGAGGCCTACCGCCGCATTGCGTTCAACGACTACGGCTACGGCACGTTCATCAGCGGCCCCTCGAAGACGGCCGACATTGCCCAGGTGCTGGTGATGGGTGCCCAGGCGGCGCGCAGTGCCACAGTCCTGCTGCTGCCGTAAAAGGGGCGTTTTGGACAGTTTTTGCGCCACTCTTCCCCGTTTTGGCCATTCTATGCGCCTTTGTCCATAAGAAACGCGACACTTTTTGCCGTTTTTCTTTGCCCATTCTGAGAATCGTCGTAACTTTGCATCGTCAAACAGAAAAAACAACTAAAAAAGAATACGATTATGAAAAAGTTAATGATGATGGTTGCAGTCGCCCTGATGACTGCTGTAAGTGCAAACGCACAGAGTGAACTGCCGAAGAACGAGATTGGCATCAGCTACGGTTTAGGTGTATCGGCTATTGGCGACGGCATCGGCCACGCCATCGGCACCGGCTTTTTCGACAGCATGGTAGGCCGCAAGTGGACGAACGAGAAGAACTTCGGAACGCTGGGCATCGAATACTTCCGCCGCCTGGACAACACCCCGAAGCTGGCCGTCGGCGGCATTCTGACCTACGCCCGGATGGGTGAGGACGTGGAGTATAAAGGCACGAAGGAGGGCGAGCGCACCCGCACGTGGATGTCGCTGATGCCGGCAATGAAATACTACTGGACACAGAGCAATAACTTCGCCTTCTACACGAAGCTGGGCGCCGGCGTGATGATGTTCCACAGTAAGAGCGAGGACCTGGTTGACCACGAGACCAGCACCGACAGCAAGTACTACTTCATGTGGCAGGCCTCGCTGCTGGGTGCCGAGGTAGGCAGCAAGAATCTCCGCGGCTTTATTGAGCTGGGCGTCGGTGAGCAGGGTATCGCTCTTGCCGGTCTCAGATATAAGTTCTGAAAAAATAAATAGCCCCGCTGTCATCGGTGTCATCGTCATCGCTGTCATCGGTGTCGCCCCAAAAAGAGAGTATCTCTCAAGCCGCATGGCCTGAGAGATACTTCTGGGTTTTGTAATACTTCTTCGTCACTTCGTCGTAGCTAATGAATCCGCGCTTGGTCCACTGTGCCAGTTGGTCCTTCGGATTGGGATTCTTCTTGCCCTGCTGGATGCGCATCGAGCGACAGTTCTCGCGGGTGAATGCATCGGGCAGCAAGTCGAGCATGTTGGCCATTCCGCTACGAGCCACCTGCTTCTCTATTTCCATGTCCTCGCCGAGGGCTTCGCTGAACAGGCTCATTTTGCACCACATATCGTAGTCGAACGACCAGCGGCAGAAGTCCTCAATATCGCGCGACCATTTGTAACCGTTCATGACGTAGAGGATACAGGCCTTGCGGAAGGCGATGACAGCACCACGACGAGCCAGGATGCGATAGCCGTCGTCGTCGAACAACGCAGCACGCTCAACACCTAATTTGCACAGTTCACCAGCCATCTTCTTGGCTTGCTGACAGACGATGACTCCCTTGTCCTTGGCTTCGTCGAGCAGTCCGAGGTAGGCCATCATCTGCTGCTCGTATTTCTCGTCGTAACGCTTGTAGACGGGAATCTCGCCGTTGTCCTCCGTCTCAGGAATGGTGCAGAAGTTCAGACGCGATATCGTACCATCGTTGACGTTCTTGCGGAAGAATCGGATGGCTGTAGCAGGCGTAGTCGATGCATTCCAGCACCAACGCATGGGAGCACGGGCCGTCACCGACTGCGTTCCTACACGCTCCTGACCGTACATATCCGTATCGAAGTTGCGACAGATAATGCGGCTCACCATCTCCTTCGAACTGCCGCCCGCCATCTTCGACAGCATCTCCACCTCGTCCATTCGCGTATAGAGACACTTGTGACCTGCACGCTCAGCATCGGCCAGACGCTGGGTAAAGGCAGCATTGGTCATGTCGGAGTCGTTCACCTGGATGCAGATGTCCGTGGGACGTACTGAGCCCTTCTTGTTGGCTTGACGCGAGTTCTGCTCATCCTTCCATTCCTGCTCCTGCTGACGGCAGAGGGCATCGCGAGCCATAATGTCCTTCAGACAAATGTCGATGGGCTTCTTAATGCACGACTTGCCTGTCGACATAGGCGCCACCAGCACGTTCATCATCGTGGCCTCCATCTCCGAATTGTCAGCATACTCCAGCTTCACGCCGCCCATACGGGTAGCCCACGCAGGGAAAATAGCATGCGCCATAGCCGGACCGCAGTGAGCGGGAACCTTCGAGATAGCAATGCGGATGGGCGCAGGCAGACGGTGTGGCATCACGGGCTCCTTCATCAGCGCCTCACGGCTCTTACCCTGCTCCATGTTCAGGCGACGGCGGCAGAGGTCGAGAGTCAGTTTCATCTTCTGGCTCATGGCACCCGACTGCTTGCGCTTGCAGGCATTCTGGATGGTTTCCGTCACCCGCTCGTGCTGCTCACCATAGTCGGGCAGGATGCTGCGAACCCACTGAGGGTCATCGTTGCAGACATGACGCAGATGACAGCTCATCGCGAAGATGAAGTCATTGCGGTTGCCGTGCTCTGGCGCACCTCCCATCTGGTCGGCCAGCTCCTCCACAATCAATGCGTAGGGGATACCGTTGTACTCCGTAGGATAGACCTCCCCCTGCCCCTCCTGTTTAGGAGGGGTGACTACCGCATTGGTTTCTCCCCCTAAGCAGGGGGAAAGGCTACGGGTAGGCGAGCACGGCTCGGGAATGTCAGAGGGGGTCTTCAGCTCTCTTCCGTCGATGTCAAGTCCTCGCTGTGCATAGGCTTCACGGCGCAGGGCAATCTCCTCATCGCTCAGTCGGGCCTGCCATCCTTCAGCCGTGTAAAGCTGCGAGTCGGCATCGGTGATGTAGATCATGCGCTCAGGCGAGCAGCAGTCAGCATCGAAGTCCACACCCAATGCCTTGGTGTAGGCTCGCTGCGCCTCCTCGATGGTCATGCCCACTGGGATGCGGATGTCCAGGTGCAGCTTCTTCGAGGCCGAATACTCCGCGTGGAGCAGCATACCCTGCCACTGACCGCCCTCCTCATTATTAAGAAGGTACGCACGAGAGAGGGCTGGCTCCACCTGCTCCTCGTCGTCGATGTCGACGCACGTCTGGAACGTGAACTCCTCAGGCAGAATGCAGTCTTGCGCACGATGGTTGTCGCGGAAACGGAAGTAGTGGGGACAGCGGAAGGGCAGCATACCCTTCAACTGACGGCGCTCGTCTTTATCCTCCGTAGCGCGAATCTGGTTAATCAAACTTGTCACCTCGTCAGTCTTGGTGACGTTAACGAACTCCTCGAGCCTATGCTCGAACACTTGCCCTTTTGGGGCGCGAACCTTGCGGTTCATTGCAATCAGTTTTTCTGTACTCATAATGCGTAAGTTTTGAAGTTAAACAATGAATTTGTCACCACAAAATTACACATATTCTTATTATATAGCAAGCTTTCCAGCCCTCTCCCACCCCGTCGGAACAACGATGGAAAAAGGTTGGAAAATCTCGGAAAAACCTTGGAAACCGTGGGAACTCCTTCGGAGCATTCTTGGGGAAAAAAACAAAAAGACTCCGAATCATTTGGAACATTCGGTTAATTTTCATATCTTTGCGGTGTAGATTCAAAAATAATCAAATCATGAGTATTGAATTGTCATTTAAAGGGAGGATAAAGAGCCGTCAGAGATTGATGGAAAAAATGACTGAGATAGCAAAGCACAATCCCTGTAAAATAAGTACAAGCCATGAGGATGACATCATTGTTACTCTATGTCCTACAGGTGAGATTTATTTCCATGTAACGGAAGGTGGATTGCTGCATAAGTCAAAAGTGGAAGGGTACTTTCAAAGCACTCCTGCAGGGCCGGGATTCCACAAGGCGGCAATCGATTTTATTGATGCCCTTGAGATAAAGGATCTTGCCTATGAAGACAATTCAGAATATGCCGTCAATCGTGATTTCCAAAGGTTATGCACAAACCATTTTCACCGATGGCTGGAAAGGCTTGTTGAACTTGCCATGCAAGATGTTCAAGAGAGAACAGAGCCGATTTTTGTTTGTTGGTCAACAGAGCAATACTGTCCTGTCATTAAAGGATCCAAAATAGTTGCACCCACAGGCTTGTGGAATATCAACACTATAAGTCAGTTTGTACAGGACAATGGTATCGAAGCCTTTGCTGACCGCTTCTTCATTTGGCCCCATGAAAAGCAAGATGCGACGTTCTACAGGAACAACGCATTGAAAGTACTTTGGGAGGATAGCTATTACGCACCATCTGACAGAAGTGAAACAGACAAGGAGAATAATAAGTATGTAATTAAGCAACTTGAGACCGCTTACTCACTTGCCCCTCTGTTGCCCATTCCCTACGACAGCTATTGTGAAACATGTCGTTTGGACGGTCAGATGCCTGTCATACCTGAAACTGCTATTCGCATGGACAACAAGAACCAGCCAGGATTTAGAAGGGGAATGGTCAGAGAAACCATCGACAGGATAACAATAACTATTCCCGGCTCATACCAACGCCATCTTGAATATAGTGACAATGATTGGCCTATAACGGTTTGGAGCGACAGTAGTTCGAATAGTCCTGTTTGGCGGCTTACCATTTTTGAGTTAGACGGGGAACTGGAAAAGCCGACGTTGAAAGACGATCATTATTGTTACCTTGAAGAGTTTGATATTGAAACGGGTAAGGCTGTTTTAACCGTAGAGCGATGTCAGGAGAACGATGAAGAATTCTATGTGGCTGTCTGCCAAATTGCATCAGGTACATCGCTATACTTAATAACCGTTTCGTATACTAACCAAAAAGAGTTTGACAGTATACGTGACTTATTGTTGCGCATTACCTGTCAAAGCTAATGTAACATGTTGTAGCGCGACTGCATGTTGATGAGCAGTTCGGGATTGATGCCGAAGGCATCGCCCTAAAAAACCGTCAAACATAAAAAAAATATTGTTTTTCGATAAAAAAGTTCTGTTTTTCTTTGGTGATTCAAAAATTAGAACACAAAAGGGACTTTTGTGTACAAATAAATACCCCCACTGTCATCGGTGTCATCGTCATCGCTGTCATCGATGGCTGTCAGAACTCGACGAGGATTTTGCGGGTGAGGACGGGGGCGAACTCGAGGGCTATCTGGTTGCAGATGGAGCGGGCGGCGGCGAGCGCGGGATTGATGTATGACTGGTTTGGCCAGAAAGGCCACGAATCCTTCTGCGCCATGATGTATTCGTAATCGCCATGCTTGCGGACGGTGTCACGGCCCTTGCCGGGTATCATCGAACAGATGAGGCTGTCGAATTTATTGCTTGAGACACTGAAAATGATGCCCTCGTCGGTCATGACGCGCATGACGTGAGCCCAAGTCCAGTTCTCCTGCTTCGTGGCGATGACGTCGTCAATATGGCGGACTATCTCAATGAGCCGAGCGGCCACCTCGGGCTGGCGGAAGTGTGGCTGGAACTCGTGCGGCATGCTGTGAGGGTCAATCTCCTGACCTTCGCGCAGCCGCCTGAGCAGCTGGAGGGCTTCATCGGCACGGTTCGTCTCGTCGCCCCACCGCTTTATCAGCTCGATGTAGGGGCGGCGCTGGGCAGCGGTAGCCTTTGTCTGCGCAATGCCGAGAACAAACTCTACGGGAATGGGCTCAATCCCAGTCTGCGTCGTCGTCATGTGTGAATCCCTCAATGTGTTGGTCGGCGTTCAATCGGTTGGTCACATTCAGCAGCTGTCCATCGTTAGTCTGGAAACGGATGCTGATCAGGTCGTCGTAGAAATGGCCCTGATAGACGCTCAGCTGAGCATGCAGGTCGTAATAGACCTCTTTGGCAGTGCCCTCGGCCTGGAAATAAAAGCCCTCCCAGCGATTGCTGCGGACGCGGTAGACGGCATCGGCATCGCCGCTGAAGCCATCGATGCACCATACTTCGAGCGTAGCCTTATAGTCCATCTTCTGAATCTCCTCCCCATCGGCATTCTTCTCGGTGGGCATCGCAATCTTGCAGCCCAGCAGCTTCATGCGCTCCAGGATATACTCTGCCCCTGCGGGCTCTATCTGCTGGAAGTCGTACTCAATCATCTTGGCCACCCAGTAGAGGTTGGTGCCGCCGGGAGGGCAGATTACGCGGCAGTCGTGCAGCTCAACATCGCCGCAGAGCGTGCCTGCAGGAAATTCCTCACCCTCGTCGATGACGGGATAAGAGGCAGCGTCAATAATGCCGCCCGCAGCGTCATCATCGTCGTTCCAAACCATCAGCGTGGCAATATGCCTGCCCACGCGGCCCCCAGCGTAGATGACGTTGTAGGGGGCGTCGAGTTTCATCAGTTTCGAGTTCATGCTGCAAAATTACGGTTTTTTTTCCAATCTGCCAAACATTTCCGGTGTTTATCGATGACACCGATGACGATGACACCGATGACACCGGCCTATTTATCGTCATCAATAACCCGAAAAGGAAGTCATTATTTATATTATTATATATAATAATATAAATAATGCTCTGCAAAGAGCAACTGCTTCAGAAATATAAATGTCCCCGCTGTCATCGCTGTCATCGTCATCGCTGTCATCGCTTGCGCATTTATTGCATATTTATGCAGTTTTCGCCCTCCCCAGCAAAAAGGCAGGTTAGTCGTACTAACCCGCCCGTTTAGCCAGCCCGAAACGCCGTTTTGCCCGTAGTAAAAGCCCGCCCCGCCCGGACTGCATATTTATGCAATTTGACAGCGGGACTTTTGTTACACAGCACTTTCCAAACTACCGATGACAGCGATGACGATGACACCGATGACAGCGGGGGTATTTATTTATAATTAGGTGTGATTCGGTCACCGCTGCTGACGATGCAAAGATACGAAAAGATTCGTAAAATTTGCGGCTTTTCTGAAAAAAAAGTGGCGTCGGGTAAATCTTTTTCCGTATTTTTGCGTTTATAGTAGTAGAAACGATTAGCAAAGAGAGGATGAACAAGGAAACGGAACAGATACTCGCAGAACTGGAACGGATTGTCACTGAGCGACAAGACTGGCTGTTCCGCTTTGCCTACATGCGCATCGGCATCAGAGAGGATGCCGAGGACGTGGTGCAGGATGCGCTGCTGAGCGTGTTCCGAAGGCTGAGGGAGAAGACGCAGATGGACAGCGTGGAGCAATACGTCATCCGCGCCGTCAGCAATGCCTGCACCGACTATTTCCGACGGAAGCCGATGCAGGTGGTAACGCTCGACAAGGCTGAACAAGTGGCTGTGAGCGAGGCCGACCGCCAGATTCACGAGGAATTCCTGCGAGTCAACCGACTGCTCGACTCGCTGCCGCCGGAACAATCGGAAATCGTCAGGCTGAAATGCTACGACGACCTGACGTTCAAGCAGATAGCCGAACTGCAAGGCATACCCGAGGCAACGGCGAAGTCGCGCTACCGCTATGCCATCATCCACATTCAACAACGAATCAATAAGAAAGGAGACACGAGATATGAACGAGTTTGAAGACATTGAGCAACTGCTCAAACCGCAATGTGAGTTCAAGGCGTCGGAGACGCTGAAGCAGGAGGTCATGCAGAAGGCGCGCGAGGAAATTCATCCCCGTCGCATCGTCAAGATGTGGCCCTGGCTGGCTGCCGCCTGCGTAGTGGGATTCATGACGATGCTGCTCATGCCGCCCAAGTCGGCGACTGACGGTGAACAGCCTGTGGCAAAGGTTGAAACGACGAAACCCGCTGAAACCAAGCAAGCAGAGCCTGCGCCGGAGCCCGCCACCGTCAAGGTTGAGACACCACAGCAGCCAAAGGCTCAGAAACCTCGCAGAAAGGTCGGCAGAGCGAAGCAGCCCGAACCCCAGGAAGAACCCGTCGAGATGAGCGATGAGACGAGGATGGAGCTGCTGCTGGCAAGCCTCAACGAAGACGAGCCGCGGATGGAGGACATCAGCACCGAAGAAGAGATTCGCCAGATGCGCATGCGCGGCGAACGACTGGTAAACATATACAAAGCAATCGATAATTAAAAAACAAGTAACAGATATGAAACGCATTATTTCTTTAACCATATTCACAGCAATGCAACTCGTTTGCCTTGCTCAAGACAATCCGAAATTAGAGAGCCTCTATGCCTACCTGAAGGCCAAGGGCATCGTGAAAAGCTACACCCTCAGTAATAAGAATGACGAGGGAATCCGCAAGTACTATAAAACCTATGTGAAGCTCTATGACGAAGGGCCGGCCCCCACTATGGACATAGACAAGACGCCCCTCGACGCCAAGACCGACAGCGCCATGCGCTTAGAGTGGCGTAATCATCGTGAAGCCTTTAAGGTGATTCGCAGGACACTCGGCGAACTGACTGAAGATGCCGCCGAGAGCTACACCTACGAGTACCACCAGGGGGGGCATGATACCATTCAGACGACCATCATTCCCAAAAGCTTTTCCGAGGGCCCCGTTCCTGAAATCTTCAAATATCCCTTCGTCACAGTCCGTGGGCTGGGCAAAAGACCTGAGTTGGTCTCTTTCCGCTACCACAGCCTAACACCGAGTGGTTTTTATGGTCGTATGTCTGCCATCGGTTATGGCGATCTGTATGTCAACACCATTGTCGACACAACCCTCTACGCTAACGAGAACTTCGACGTTGAAAAGCTCCAGAAGGCCATCGCCCCATTGCTGAAGGACAAGACCATTAAGCGCCACACAATACATTGCCAGATCGACAGCACGTTTAATGTCCTTGAATATAATGACAAGATTCCTTTCGATGAATCATTCAGAAGGTGCTCTGTATATCGCAAACATGGAGACAACCACCTGACAGTCTATAAGTTCACCTCAGAGGAACGAGCCAAGACGGTGCTCCACCAATTGATGGAATGCGTGCGCCAGCACATAGCCGACCACCCCAGGCAGGCCTACACCATCTGTTCCGACGAGTACTTCCCGCCACTGAACAGCGAAGAGATGTTCCGCGGAGAGCCCTTCAAAGACCCGTATTATGACAAGGGCATTCGCAAGTCGATGACCATCGACACCATCATGGACGAACATGGGTTCTACATCCTGATTAACGTCTGGGATGATGATGAAGCTTTTCCTGGTGAGTGGAAAAGGCTGAAGGAAATGACAAACGACAAGAAGGTGTATTATAGCGTTGACGACTGGTGGAAGTGATGAGCGGCGATGACACCGAAGACGATGACACCGATGACAGCGGGGGTATTTATTTTGATTCGTTCATTTGTTCAGACCTCCCCTAGCCCCTCCTAACTTAGGAGGGGAATCCACGGCGGCCAATTCCTCCCCTGAGTCAGAAGGGAAATTATGTGTCGAGAGGAATTCCTCCCCTGAGTCAGGGGAGGTTAGGAGGGGTCTGAACAAGCGCATTTACTTAATTTCCAGCGAAGCGGTTGAGGGCGGTGATGACGGTCTCGACCTCGCCGTCGGTCATTGCCTGATGGCAGGGGATGGAGAGTTCCTGCTCGCTGATTTGCTCGGTGATGGGCAGGCTGAGGGTGCTCCATTCCTTATAGCAGGCTTGGCGGTGAGGCGGTATGGGGTAGTGAATCAGCGTCTCGATGCCGTTGTCCTTCAGGTAGGCCTGCAGTTCGTCGCGACGGGCAGACAGGACTGGGAAGATGTGGTAGACGCTATCTGAGGGCGTGGGGAGCACGATGGCAGGGTTGTTCACCTTATTTATATACTGTGCGGCTATCTGCTGGCGGCGGGCGTTATCGGCATCGAGGTGGCGCAGCTTTACGTCGAGCACGGCGGCCTGCAGCTCGTCGAGGCGCGAGTTGTAGCCTTGATAGTCGTGGACGTACTTTTGGTGGCTGCCGTAGTTGCCCAGGGCGCGGATGGTCTCGGCCAGCTGAGCGTCGTTGGTGGTCACGGCACCGGCGTCGCCCAGAGCGCCGAGGTTTTTACCGGGGTAGAAGCTGTGGGCGGCGGCGTGGCCGAGGGAGCCGGTTCTTGGCTGCGGCAACGCCGCAGCACAGCCGACATTGCAGCCGTGAGCCTGCGCATTGTCCTCGATGAGCAGGAGGCGGTGCTGGCGGCAGAGGGCGGCTATGTGGTCGGTATAGGCGCAGCGGCCATAGAGGTGGACGAGCATCAGGGCGCGGGTCTTGGGAGTGATGGCTGGGGCTATGAGGCGGTCGTCAATCTGCAGCGTGTCGAGGCGAGGCTCTACGAGCACGGGTTTCAGATGGCAGTCGGTGATGGCGAGTATGGTGGCGATGAAGGTGTTGGCAGGCACAATGACCTCGTCACCCTCGTGCAGACGGCCCATCTCGATGTAGGCGCGCAGGATGAGCCTCAGCGCGTCGAGTCCGTTACCGCAGCCAATGCAATGGGCGGTGCCGATGTACTGGGCGTAGTGCTGCTCGAACAGCCGGGTGGCTTCGCCTCGGAGGTACCAGCCGCTCTGTAGCACACGGTCAATGGCCTCGCGGATTTCGGCATCGTAACGGGCGTTGATTCGCTTCAGTGGCAGGTATTCTATCATAGCTCGTATTCGTAAGTATCGTAACAAACAGCGCGTGCGCCAAAACCCTCCTTCTGGAAAATCAGTTGCTCGTTGAGGTCGGCTGAGTCGCTGACGGTGGATTTGCCGAAGTCGATGTAAGGGTAGCTGGCATATATATTATTAATAAGGTGGTCGAAGAGCAGGTCGAGCGCTCCGTGCTGCTTGCCATAGGGCGTAGCCGAGATATACTGCGTGTGGAGCACCTGGGGCGTCAGGAAGAGCAGCGTGCCAGCAACGGGCTTGTGGCCGTCATAGACCAACCAGAGCTTAATCTCGTCAGGGAAGCGTGATTGCAGCAGGCGCAGCTCGTCGGCAGTATGGACGGGACGGACGGCGTACTTCTGCGTGAGGTTGTCGTTGAGGATAGGCCAGAAGTCGTCGACAATAGTCGACTCACGGAACCGGAGGCCTGCTTTCTGAGCCTTGCGGAGGCCGGAGCGGCGCGACTCGGTGAATTTCAGGCGGCGGCTGGCAACGATGGTTGACGAGATGTCGCGGATGGTGAGGCGGGCGCGGCAGACGGCGGTCAGCGCATAGAGGTCTTCCTCGGCGGGCAGCTGGTGGTAAATCCAGGGGATGGCCTTGTAGACGACGTGACGGAAACCGGCAGCGCGCAGGTAGTCGTTGATGGCCGTAAACGTATCGAGCACGCCCTTGGCCGAGCAGCGGCTGTCAGTCACCAGTCCGCCGTAGGTCAGTCCGCCATGCGAGACGAGCGTGTCGCCCTTCTCGTTGGCAGGCAGCAAGGCGTAGAGACGGCCATCGCGATAGCACATCAGCGAGTGGTCGCTGAAGCGGTCGCTGTGGTAGTCCATGAAACGGCGGTCAAAGAGGAATGTTCCGTTCTTCGACGCCCTGACGAACTGGTTCCACTCGTCGGCCATTGCTGGGGTGTATCGCCTTATTTCGAACATCCTACGTATTTCAGGAATTCATCGTAGTCATAGATATAGTCGTCCTCCTCATAATGCTCGGAGGCCAAGACGAGGCAGACGGCTCCCGACGAGAAATCATCGAGCGTGCGCCACGTGTTGACATCGATGAGCAGGCCCTGCCAGGGGTGGTTCAGCAGCACCGTTCGGCGCTCGTAGCCGTTGTCGAGGGTGACGGTGAACGAGCCGCTCAGCGCCACCACAAACTGCTTCAGCCGCTTGTGGGCGTGCCCTCCCCTACTCTCGCCTCCAGGCACATCGTAGACCCAGTAGGCCCGCTTGATGTCGAACGGCACCATCGACTGCGCCTCGGCAAACGTCAGGTTGCCGCGAGGGTCGGTAATCTTGGGTAAGGTGATAGCCTCCCCAAGCCCCTCCAAAGGAGGGGATGTTTGGTTACCTGTTTCTGTTGTATTATCGTATTTAATCATTGCTTCATCTATCTAAACACCCCCTCCTTCGGAGGGGCTTGGGGAGGCCCTTACCTCAAATTCGCATACGGATCCGTCCCCAACACGGTTTTTGCCAATCGCTTCGCTTTGTCACGAAGGGCAGTCACGTCGTCAGTAGGTTCGCCGTAGCAGAGTACGACACCCATGCGACGACCCTTGTGAGCCTCGGGCTTGCCGAAGATGCGGATGCGGGTGCGGTCTTCTTGCAGAGCGGTCTCCAGATTGTAGGGCAGCAACGAGCGGTCGACAGGCGTAGAAGCCTCCGTCGGCGACAGGATAACCGCCGAGGCTCCGGCATGCTCCAAGTGGATGCCAGCGATGGGCAAGCCAAGCACGGCGCGCAGATGGAGCTCGAACTCCGAGAGGTTGATGGTGTGGCCAAGCGTCACCATACCCGTATCGTGCGGACGCGGCGAGAGCTCCGAGAAGATGACCTCGCCCTGCTTCGTCAAGAAGAACTCAACGCCCCAGATGCCGGCTCCCGTCAGGGCGCGCGTCACCTTGTCGGCCATCATCTGTGCCTGCTTCAGGGCCTCGTCTGAAATCTTGTAGGGCTGCCACGACTCACGATAGTCGCCCGACTTCTGCACGTGTCCGATAGGCGGACAGAACAGCGTGGGCCAGCCGTGCTGCTGGGTAACAGTGAGCAGGGTGAACTCGGAGTCGAAGTCGATGAACTCCTCGATGATGACTTCCTTCACGTCGCCACGCGAGCCTTCCATTGCCTCGCGGAAAGCGGTTTCAAGCTCACCCTCGTTGTGGACATAGCTCTGACCGTGACCGGACGACGACATCAGGGGCTTCACCACGCAGGGGAACCCGATTTCGTCAGCCGCAGCCTTGAACTCGTCAAAGGTTTTGGCGTAGAAGTACTTAGCCGTGCGCAGCCCTAACTCCTTGGCAGCCAGGTCGCGGATGGCGCGGCGGTTCATGGTGTAGTTGACGGCACGGGCCGACGGCACCACCTGAATACCCTGCTCCTCGAACTTGAACAGCCTCTCCGTGCGGATGGCCTCAATCTCGGGCACGATGATGTCGGGCTTGTGCTTGTTGACGACTGCTTCGAGGGCATCGCCGTCGAGCATGGAGAAGACCTCGCGCTCGTCAGCCACCTGCATGGCCGGCGCATTATCGTAGCGGTCGCAAGCTATTACATACTGGCCAGCCCTCATGGCGGCAATCACAAACTCCTTGCCCAGTTCGCCTGAGCCTAACAAAAGTATCTTTTTCATAGAGCCTCCCCAAGCCCCTCCAAAGGAGGGGGTGTTTGGTTACATAATTTACGACAAGTATCCCCAAATTCCTCCGAAGGAGGGGATGTTTGGTTGCTTGTTTTTGAGATTAATGATTTTATTATTTTTGACATGACGGACTCAATATCCGTTTCGACTTCTTGATTGGTAAATCTGATGACCCTAAAGCCTTTCCCCAGGAGGTATCTTGTACGCTCAGCATCCAACAACTGCTGTTCTGGCGTGGAATGATACTCACCATCCACCTCGATAATCAGATGATTCTTGAGCGACACAAAGTCGGCAATATACATACCTATAACATGCTGCCGACGAAAACGCACCCCAAGTCGATTGCCATGAAGTTGTTCCCAAAGAGTCTGCTCGGCAACGGTCATCGCCTTCCGGTTCTTGATGGCGTTGTTTTCAACAGTAGTATAAGCCTGAGCGTCAGCAGTAGCCCAGCGAGGAAGAGAAGAAGAAGCAGGCCCTCCCAAGCCCTCCCGAAGGGATGGATGTTTGGTTACCTGTTTTGGGGTTGAAGAGCGTTGAGGAACGAAGTCCTGCAAATCTACAACTTTTTTCATTCTATCTTGCTTCCTTTCTACCTCTTTATCTATATAAACACCCCCTCCTTCGGAGGGGCTTGGGGTGGCCTTAGCGGTTGTTGTACATCTTCTCGTAATACTTCTGATAGTCACCAGAGGTCACGTTGTCGAGCCACTCCTGATTATCGAGATACCAGCGGACGGTCTTCTCGATGCCCTCTTCGAACTGGAGCGAGGGCTCCCAGCCGAGCTCGCGCTGCAGCTTCGTGGAGTCGATGGCATAGCGCAGGTCGTGGCCGGCACGGTCGGTAACGAAGGTTATCAGGTCCATATCCTCACCCTCCTTGCGTCCTAACAGGCGGTCGACGGTGTTGATGAGCACGCGGATGATGTCGATGTTCTTCCACTCGTTGAAGCCGCCGATGTTGTAGGTCTCGGCAATGAGACCCTGATGGAAGATGAGGTCGATGGCACGGGCATGGTCCTCGACGAAGAGCCAGTCGCGCACGTTCTCACCCTTGCCGTAGACGGGCAGCGGCTTGCGGTGGCGTATGTTGTTGATAAACAGCGGTATCAGCTTCTCAGGGAACTGGAACGGGCCGTAGTTGTTCGAGCAGTTGGTCACGATGACGGGCATGCCGTAAGTGTCGTGATAGGCCCGCACAAAGTGGTCGCTCGAAGCTTTGGCAGCCGAGTACGGCGAATGGGGATTATACTTCGTGCTCTCCAGGAAGAACTTGTCGCCATAAGCCAGATGGTGCTCGGCGCTGGAGGCAGTCGTGGTGAACGGCGGCTCAATGCCCTCAGGGTGCGTCAGCTCCAAAGCGCCGTACACCTCGTCGGTCGAGATGTGATAGAAGCGCTTACCCTCATAGCGCTCAGGCAATGACTCCCAATAGATTTTGGCGGCCTGGAGCAGGCTCAGCGTGCCCATGACGTTGGTCTTGGCAAACGTGAATGGGTCTTTGATGGAGCGGTCCACGTGGCTCTCGGCAGCGAGGTGGATGATACCGTCGACCTTCTTCTCCTGCATCAGCTTCAGGAAGGCATCGAAGTCGCAGATGTCCATCTTCACAAACTCGTAGTTGGGCTTGTCTTCGATGTCCTTCAGATTAGCCAGGTTGCCAGCGTACGTCAGCTTGTCGAGGTTGATGATGTGGTAGTCGGGATACTTGTTCACAAACAGGCGCACCACGTGGCTGCCAATGAAGCCGGCGCCGCCGGTGATTACAATCGTTCTTTTCATTTCTTATCGCTTAGTGTTATTACTTCCAAATCCTTAAATTCGCGGCCGTCGATGGTCAGCCGAACCAGCGTGCGCTCAGGGTGCCAGCCCTGAATGCCAGCTGCTCCCGGATTGATATGGAGCAGCCCCAGCGTCTTGTCGTACTTCACCTTCAGAATATGTGAATGGCCAGCAACGAACAGCTGCGGCGGATTGGCGAAGAGCGTCGAGCGGACAGAGGCATCGTAGTTGCCGGGATAGCCGCCGATATGCTTGATGAGCACGTCGACATCCTCGCACTTGAAGCGGTTCAGCTCGCGGTACATCAGCCGCAGGTCGCCGCCGTCGCAGTTGCCATAGACAGCACGGAACAGGCGGAAAGCCGCCAGCCGATCAGCCACCTCGACAGAGCCGATGTCGCCTGCATGCCATATCTCGTCGCACGGTTCAAAGTAGTGCAGGTACTTATCGTCCCAGTAGCCGTGCGTGTCGCTGAGAATGCCTATTCTCTTCATATCTTGAAGCGTTTATGTATGAACTCGGCTATGAGCCGTGCCGTCTCTTCTGCGCCAAGAATGCTGGAGTCGACGCAGAGGTCGTAGCTGGCAGCATGGCCCCACTTCTTGCCTGTATAGTAGTTGTAGTACGAGGCCCGCCGGCTCTCGATATGCTCAATGCGCTTGACGGCCTCGTCGTGGCCAACGCCCTTCTCCTTCATGAAAAGGGCTGCACGGGCTTCGAGTGAGGCGGTGATGAAGATATTGACCACGTTGGGGAAGTCGCGCAACACATAGTCGGCACAGCGCCCCACAAAGACGCACGACGACTCCTGGGCGGCCTTGATGATGGCATCGCTCTGGAACTTGAACAGACTCTCCTGCGAGAAATTGTTCTGGTAGAAGCTGTCGCCGTCCATGGTGCTGGCTCCCGGCAGGTGAAGAATGGTGCGGAAGAAACCCTTGCGCTCATCGCTGCGCTTAAGGAACTCCTCCGAGAAGCCACTCTCGCGGGCAGCCAGGTTGAGCAGTTCGCGGTCGTAGTACTTGGCATGAAACTCCTCAGCCAGCAGCCGGCCTATTTCAAGGCCTCCTGCACAGACCTGACGGCCTACGTTGATGATGATATGTTTACTTTCCATAAGCTTTCAGTTTCTTGAGATACCACAACAGCAGCGGCCACGTCATGACGAACGAGCCGAAGTCGCTGGCGGGCATTGAATACCACACGCCGTCTAAATCCATCCACAAGGGCAACAGATAGGCCAGCGGCAGAAGCATGAGCAGCTGGCGCGTCAGCGAGAGGAAGATGCTGATTTTCACCTTGCCGATGCATTGGAAGAAGTTGGTGATAACGGCCTGCGAGGCGATGATGGGGAACACCAGCATATCGAGACGGATACCACGTGCCGACATATCGAGCAGCGTCGGGTCGGTGGTGAAGATGCGGGCTATCTGCCACGGGAACAGCATAGCCAGTGCCCAACCGACCAGCAGGATGGATGTTGCCACCGCAATGGCCAGCCACAGGCAGCGCAGCATGCGGTCGAACTTCTCGGCGCCGTAGTTATAGCCCACGATGGGCTGCATACCCTGCGTAACGCCCATGACGAACATGAAAAATACCATCGCCATCGAGTTGGCTATCGAGTAGGCACCAACGGCCATGTCGCCGCCGTAGCGCACGAACTGGTTGTTCATGAAGATGACGATGATGCACGACGTGACGTTCATCAGGAACGGCGAGATGCCGATGGCGATGATGTTCTTCACCAACTGCGACTCCAGCCTGTAGATGCCCCGCTTCAGGTGAAGCAGCTCGCGCTTGTCGGAGAACACCCACATCTGCCAGCACAGGGCCAACGTCTGCGAGGTAATGGTGGCCAAAGCTGCTCCGCGTATGCCCCAGCGGAACCACCACACGAAGGCCACGACCAGCAGGATGTTCATGCCGACGGTAAACAGCGTGGCATACATGGCGTGACGGGGCTTGCCCGCCGCTCGCAACACGGCGTTCATGCCGAAGTACATGTGGGTAATCATGTTGCCCAGCAGAATGATGATCATGAACTCGCGGGCATAGGGCAGCGTGGCATCGGAGGCGCCGAAGAAGCGGAGGATGGGATTGAGGAACACCAGACAGACCACCATGAACAGGAAACCCACAATCAGGTTCAGCGTCACCGTGTTGCCTAACAGGTGCTCTGCCGTCTTATAGTCCTTCTGCCCCAGTTTTACACTGATACACGTTGAAGAGCCCACGCCGACGGCAGCACCAAAGGCGGCACTCAGGTTCATGAACGGAAAGGTGATGCCCAAGCCGGCTATTGCCTCAGGGCCTACCACCTGACCAATCATGGCCCGGTCGATGATATTATAGAGGCTCGAAGCGGTCATTGCCACGATAGCCGGCAGGGCATATTGCCACAGCAGACGGCCTACAGGTTTGGTGCCCAGTTCGAGCGTTGCTTTCATATTATCCATATTCAACGTGCAAAATTACATTTTTTTCCGCATTCAGCCAAATTTTCCGAAAATAATTCTTACCTTTGCACTGTGATACGCATCTTTACCTTAATTATTGCCCTCCTGTGGGGCCTGACCGGCCATGCTGCCACCAAGAAGAAATACCCTGGTGGCAAACAATACATGTACCGCCTGACGCTGACCGACAAGCACGACTCGCCCTACTCGCTCGACCATCCCACCCGATGGCTATCGAGCAAGTCGGTAGAGCGCCGGCAGCGGCAGGGACTGGCTCTCGACTCTACCGACCTGCCCGTCACGCCGCGCTACCTGAAGGCCATCGGAGCCGTGAAGGGTGTCAGCATCGTCGCTCAGAGCCGATGGAACAACACCGTCGTGGCACGCACCGCCGACACGCTGACCGTTCAGCAGCTGCGACTGTTGCCCTTTGTCAGCAAGACCGAGCTGGTGTGGGTGTCGCCCGACTCCATTGAGAAAGAACTGCCACGATGGAACGTCCACGACCACTACAACCCCTGGGACTCGGTGAAGAACGAGCGCTACGGCTACGGCAAGGACCAGATTGAGGACCTCAACGGCGACAGTCTCCACGCCGCCAGCCTGCGCGGTAAGGGCATGACCATCGCCATCTTCGACGGCGGTTTCCAGAACGTCAACCGCATTCCGGCATTCCGGCACACCCATATAGCAGGTACGCACGACTTTGTCTGGCACAACCCGCAGATTCCCCAACGCGACGAAGGCAACGACGACATCTTCAACGGAGCTGATCATGGTACGCGTGTGCTGTCGGCTATGGCCGCCAACAGTCCTAAGGTGCTGGTTGGCACGGCCCCTGAAGCGCGCTACTGGCTGCTGCGCTGCGAAGACCAGACAACGGAGCAGCCCGTCGAGGAAGACTACTGGGCGATGGCTGCTGAGTTTGCCGACTCTGCCGGCGTCGACGTCATCAACAGCAGTCTGGGCTACAACGACTACGATGAGCCCCACCGCAAACTCCTGCTGAACGACCTCGACGGACAGTCGACGCTCATTTCGCGCACGGCCTCGATGCTGGCTGGCAAGGGCATCATCCTCGTCAACTCGGCTGGCAACACGGGCATGGGACCTTGGAAGAAGATCTGCGTGCCTGCCGATGCCCGCGAGATCCTGACCGTCGGAGCCCTGAACATTCACGGAACAAACGCCCCGTTCTCGTCGGTCGGACCTTCGCAGGACGGGCGGGTGAAGCCCGACGTCATGGCCATCGGCTCGCCGGCTGTACTCATCTCTGGTCGCGGCTCCCTTGTCCGCGATATGGGCACATCGTTCTCTACGCCCATCGTCTGCGGTCTCGTCGCCTGTCTGTGGCAGGCATTCCCTAACAAGCGCGCCACCGATATCATCGACCTCGTCCGCAAAGCTTCCGACAACTATCTGACGCCCAATAACATCTACGGCTACGGCAAGCCCGACTTCTGGCGGGCGTATTTGTTAGGAAGGGAGAAAAGCAATGAGTGAAAAGAGTCTTACCCTCCTCGAACTCAACGGCCTCGTTCGCGAACTGATTGAGGTGGAGATGCCCAATGAGTATTGGGTAGAGGCCGAGCTGTCGGAGTGCCGCGAGAACCGAGGCCATTGCTACATGGAACTCATACAGCGCGACGACCGAGCCGCCACGTCCGTTGCACGTGCCTCGGCCAAGTGCTGGGCTTCGAAGTGGATGATGATTCGCCCCTACTTCGAGCGCACCACGGGTCAGCAGCTGCGCGCCGGCATCAAGGTGCTGCTGAAGGTCTATGCCCAGTTCCACGAGGCCTACGGCTTCTCATGGATTGTTACCGACATCGACCCCAACTACACCCTCGGCGACCAGGCCCGCCGCCGTCAGGAGATTATCCGCCAGTTGAAGGACGAGGGCGTCTTCGACCTGCAACGTGAGCTCCGACTGCCCTTGTTCTGCCTCAACATCGCAGTCATCAGCAGTCAGACAGCAGCCGGCTACGGCGACTTCGCTGCCCAGCTGGCCGACTCTCCCTTTGCCTTCCGCACCCAGCTCTTCCCAGCCACCATGCAGGGCGAAGGCGTGGAACAGAGCATCATCGCCGCCCTCAACCGTGTCTTTCTATGCATCAACAGTTTTGATGCCGTCGTCATCATCCGAGGCGGCGGAGCCACCGCCGACCTCTCCGGCTTCGACACCCTCGCCCTCGCCGAGAACGTCGCCAACTTCCCCCTGCCCATCATCACCGGCATCGGCCACGACCGCGACGAGTCAATCCTCGACATGGTCAGCCACCAGCGCGTAAAAACCCCAACAGCCGCCGCTGCCTTTCTCATCGACCACGCTCAGGCGGTGCTCGACGCCCTCAACGACAACCAACAGCGAGTCGTTCATGCGGCTCAACACAAGCTCTCAACCCTCAACGCCCAGTTCTCTATTCTCCAAGCAGCCATCCCCCGCTTGTTCTCCATCGTTAGGACTCGCCAAGAGGCCCGTCTCGACCAGCTGTTCCAGCGCCTGACCAGCCTCATGCTGCAGCTCACCACAAGCCAGCAGGCCCGCCTCGATACCATCGGCCAGCGGTTGCCTCTCATCGCAGGGCGCAGGCTGACCACCGAGCAGCACCGCCTCGAACTGGCCGCCGAGAAGCTGAAAGCCCTCGACCCCAACCTGCTGCTCAGGCGTGGTTACAGTATCACGCTGAAAGACGGCCACGCCGTGCGCGACCCTAAGACGCTCCGTCAGGGCGACGTCGTGGAAACCCGCCTCGAAAAAGGAACCCTCAAATCCACCGTTATATGAAACAGGAAATGAAATACGAAGCCGCCTTCGCGGAACTCCAGTCTATCGTCCAGCGCATGGAGAACGATGAGCTCGACATCGACCAGCTGACCACTCAGCTCAAGCGTGCCCAGGAGCTCATCAAGCTCTGTCGCGACAAGCTCACCAAGACGGACGAGGAAATCAAGAAAATACTGACCGAGGAGTCATGAAGACAATAGCCATCTATACGCTCACGTCAGAGCTGCACGACGAGGCGGCTGTGGCAACCGTAACCAAGGAATTCTTAGCAAGCCTCGAAATCGATTATGACTTCAAGGGCAACGACTACACCGACTACGGCCGCCATGCGCTGAACTTGATTTATGTTCGCACGGGTGGAACGGAGGGCATCTTCCTAAGGCTCCTGCCGGAACTCCTGGCGAAATCACAAAAGCCCTTCTACCTGCTGACATCGGGAAAGAGCAACTCGCTGGCCGCCTCGATGGAGATTCTGTCATACCTGCAGCAAAACAACCTGAAGGGTGAAATCATTCACGGTCCTGCGGAATACATCGTCCGCAGAATCAAGGTGTTGAAAAAAGCCAGCGAGGCGCGTCAATGGCTTGACGGCTCTCGGCTCGGCGTCATCGGGCGCCCCTCCGACTGGCTCATCTCCAGCCACGCCGACTACGACGCGGTCCGCAAGCAGATGGGCATTGAGTTGGTAGACATCCCCATGCAGGAGCTGCTTGATGCCGTCGCAGCCAACGACATCTACGGAGCCTTGAAGACGCTCATCGCCCGCCACCGGCTCAAAGGCTTCACGCTTCGCTGCTTCGACTTGCTGACAGCCTTGAAAGACACGGGCTGCATGGCCTTGGCAAAGCTGAACGCTGAAGGCTATGTTGCAGGTTGCGAGGGCGACGTGCCCGCTATGCTGTCGATGATGGTGGTGCGCTCGCTGTCAGGCGTTTCAGGCTTTCAGGCCAACCCCGCCAGCATCAACCCGGAGACTGGTGAAATCCTCTTCGCCCATTGCACCATCCCCCTCGACATGGTAGAGCGTTACGAGCTGGACACCCACTTCGAGTCGGGCATCGGCACTGGCATCCGAGGCTTTATGAAGGAAGGTCCCGTCACCATCTTCAAACTCTCGGGCGACCTCAAGCGCCACTTCATTGCCGAAGGCCAATTGGTGCGCAACCAGTCGAAGCCCGACCTCTGCCGCACGCAGCAGGTCATCCTGCTCTCCGACAAGTCTCAAGCCAACTACTTCCTGACGCAGCCCATCGGCAATCACCACATCATCATGCCCGGCCACCAAAAGGCTTTCTTGGAAAATATCGTCGTGTAGTGTGACTACTTTTTTGTACCTTTGTAACCGTTTTATAAAAACGTAAATATGAAAAAGATTGTTTCCTTATTCCTGTTCGGCATGATGCTGAACACCGTTTGTGCCCAAGATGACACAACTGTCGATGCTTATTTTACCACGGGTGAGATGCCCGACATGCTGCTTTTCATGCCCGGACCTCCCGACAGCACTTCTGCGGCATTCGCCAACGACGTGACCCGCTATTTCTGGGGCAAGGAGATGCGCAAGGACCCCGAGCGTGCTGCACAGGCCGCCCGCGACGCCGTATATGGACTGGCAACCATCCTCACCGAGTTTGAAGAGGCTTTCGGCATGAAGATTACGAAGGAGGACACGCCGGAGATTTACAAGGTGCTGCTCGAAGGAACAGCTACTTGCGACAGTATCTGCACGCTGCCCAAGACCCGCTATGGCCGCACGCGACCGTTCGTCCGTTTCAACGAGCACACGCTGGTGCCGGAACTGGAGGAAGAACTCAATCCTCACAAGTCGTTCCCATCCGGCCATACGCTGCTCGGTTGGAGTTCGGCCCTCCTGATGATGGAGATCAACCCTGACCGTGCCAACGAGATACTTGCCCGAGGATACCGCTACGGCGAAAACCGTGTCGTGTTGGGCGCACATTGGCAGAGCGATACCGATGCCGCACGACTGGCCGCCTCTGCGGCTTATGCTCGTCTGCACACCAGCGAGCGTTTTCTCGAGCAGATGAAGAAAGCCCGCGAGGAGTTCAAGCGGCTGACTGATGCCTCTCCCGTAAACCCCACCCGCGCACGGCAGCAAACTGAGAGCGCAACTATCTATGACCTCCAAGGCCGCCAGGTAAGCACACCGCCTCAGGGTGTCTTCATCCAAGGTGGTCAGAAGAGAATCAGATGAACAGATAGGCGAAGAGTTCCTATGGGTTCTTTTTCTCTACTGACGAAGAAGCCACATTGAAAAGAATTTGTCATAGACTTCATAGACGCCCAGGGAAGAGGTGACGAAACTCTTTTCAAGTAGTCCCTTGATGGCTGACTGGACGCTGCTCGTTGACGGGAGATGCCAGCGGCGGATGAACGCTGCCGACGTGAGTGCGGTGGCCTTGCCTGCCTTACAGATGGCAACCAGCAGCATTTTCTGTTTGGGCGGTAGTTGGAAGAGCAGCGACTGGTAGTTGAATTCGTTGGCACGCAGGATGTCGTCAATGGCAATGTCTATCATCTCCTCCGTACAAGTTGAACCGGGCGAGGATATGGCAAACAGTTCGTTCATCACCCGCTGTACATACCATGTGACGCCCTCAAACCGTTGGTACACCGTCTGGAACACATTGGCGGGAAGTGTCTTGTCAGCAGTCTTGAAATGCTTTTGTGCAAACAGGCAGTACTTGTCCATCGGGATACAGTCGAGATTCATCATCGACGTGCTCTGATAGAAGGGACGGGCCGGGCTATTGAACATCTCAGCCATCATAGAACGCTGTGAACCGGCAAAGATGAAGTTGGCGTTGCGACAATGCTGGACGTGGGTGCGGAGCAAGGCTTCGGCGTTGCCGTCAGGATACTGGCTGACGGCCTGGAACTCATCAATCGCAACAATGCATGGTTTATCGGCAGACTCAATGTATTGAAAAATCTCTTCGAGCGTCACTCGGGGTGTATGGATATCACCCACCTCTACATTCCACGAAGGATTACCCATGTAATCGAAGGATATGCCACTGCGTAGGGAAGTCAGTACGTCAGTGAACTTCTTCATAACCTTCGTACCCCAGGGCCGCAGAGACGAAAGCATACTACTGCCCATAGCCATAATCATGTCTTCCAGATTCTTGGTGGCATAAATGTCAATCAGGAAGGTATAGTATTTCTTTCTTACTTTAGGCTGGTGATATAGATTTTCTATCAGCCCGGTCTTCCCTATGCGTCGCGGTGCAATCAGCGCCACGTTATTGCCATTCTCTATCAGACTGAGCAAATGGTCAGTTTCTTTTTGACGGTCGCAGAAATACGCTTCCGACTCGTAGCCGTAAAGGATAAAAGGATTGCTTACCATACGTCTTGCCTTTTTGCCCACAAAGATAATTATTATATCTCAATTATCATGCTATAATAATCATCTTATAATAATCTTTAACAGAAAATCCTCTCTCACGGATGTCTTCTGTATCTTTTTTAAGTGCAATGCTACAAAAGACATCTCATTTTTCCCCTTTTATTCTAAAAAATAAGAAGAAACTGGCATAATCTCAGGATTTATTTGTATTTTTGCAGCAATCTTTGAACCATCTAAGGCAAAAAGTATGATAGAACTGAAGAACAACGAGCTGACCATCCGCGTCGCTGAGTTAGGAGCTGAGCTCCAGAGTATTAAGGACTGTAACGGTCGGGAGTATATGTGGCAGGCGGGACCTGAGTGGCCGAGACATTCGCCCATACTGTTTCCTATTGTCTGTAGTGTGAACGATAACACCTACGTGGTCGATGGACGGGAGTATCACCTGCCGCGTCACGGTTTTGCCCGCGACACCATGTTTACCGTAATCAGTCAGACGGAGGAGCGGGTGACGCTGGCTCTGCATGAGTCAGAAGATACGCTGAAGGTGTATCCCTTCTGCTTCAATCTGGCCATTACCTACCGGCTCGAAGGCAACAGGGTTCATGTCATCTGGCATGTGGAGAATACCGACAAGCGTGACATTCATTTCCAGATTGGCGGCCATCCGGCATTCAACGTGCCGGGTGGTAAACTGGAGGGAATCATCAAACTGGATTATGAGGAACCGATGGATGCGCTGAAGAGCTATGCCGACGGTAGCCATGACATGGTGGAAGTACCCTTGGAGGCAGACAGTGGCATCATGGAAATCAGCAACGATTTCTTCCGTAACGACAGTGTGAAGATTCACAAGTGCCAGACGCGACGCGCCGTGCTGATGGATGTCGATGGTGAGCCAGCCGTTACCGTCGACTACAAGACGCCCGTCTGCGCTTTCTGGAGTCCCTACGGCAAACAGGCGCCTTTTGTCTGCATCGAGCCGTGGTACGGCATTGGCGACCCGCGTGGTTTCAAGGGCGAGTTCAAGGACAAGCCGCTGATGAATCACCTACAGCCCGGTGCCTCGTTTATGAGCAAGTACACCATTACTATCGGTTAGCGAATAAAGTTCATTCAGCATTTTCCAGCCGTCTCTTTCGTCTGTTTCCAAATCTATTTGAACTTTGCACCAGAACAAACAAAATAAACGTTGCTATGAGCTATGATGTACTGGTTCTTGATAAGCGCAAGCGTTTCCAAACATGTGATGAGTTCCTGAAATGGTACCACCAAGTGACGGAGTGGCAGGAGGACATTAACTACAATGACTACCGGCACGCTACGCCCAGCTTGCAGTCGTGGTTCCTGGAGATGAAGGACATCGCCTGTCCGATGAACGGTGAGTTTGCGCGACCTGATGATGAGTTTGACCGTGGCGACTATAAGGAGGCTGACTATGGTATTGGCCGTGAATGTATCTATGCGGCTTTTGCATGGTCGGATACTGAACGTGTCTATCCGTTGATAAAGGAACTTGCAAAAAAACATGATGTAGCATTCTATGACGTCAGTGGCAGTGGCGACGTCATTTATCCTGATGGTACGGTACTTAAAACAATATCATCAAGGCCTCATGAGAATATTGAAACTGACTTCATGAAAGATTTTGCCCAGAAGGTAATACAGCACTCGCAGCCTTCCAGAGAAGACTTTGATAAAGAGCGAAAGCGCCGGAACAGAATTTGTACGGGCATCGTTGTGCTCTATTCGATAGTTTTTTTAGGCTTGACGTGTATCTTAATTGAGGTGGGGTTGTTCCCATCTGGCAAATTCCTTTCTTTTTTTTGTATAGCTTGTCTTATTGGTTTATTGATACTCGCCTATAAATTAAAAGAATGGGGGGAGAATGCCGATGACGATGTTCGTGAAAGATTCAAGTCTGAAACTGAGACAATAGAAACAAAACCGTCGGAGAGTGAGACGGTGGTTGATGACGATATCGTAGAGCACTACCCTAAGCCCAGCGCTCAGTTGCAGGCAATCATCGACCGTGTTCCGTCTACGCGCATTGTACTGTATTACCATGCTATGCAACGTGGCATCAACAAGGAGTGGAAGTCGTGGGCTTGCGAAGTGATGGAAGCTGGCTATTCCCAACCATCTATCGTCCAATTGGCAGGTGAAGACCTGACGATGAATCCGTTTGAGTTTTCCGCGCTTGTAGAAGCTATCTTCAAGGAATTAGCGGTGGAGTGTCCCCCGATAATAGCTTATAGTCAGTACGCCTTAGGCATAGCTCACAAGGTGATAGATGGTGAAATCACGGCAGAAAAGGGCTTCACCATCCTTTCAGATGCAGCCATAGATACAGACTACCATGAAACGCTCAGTGAATTCTATTATCTTCAAGAGAATGCAAACCTCTTACGCGACCATTATGAGGGATGTTATGGCGATGGAAATATGCGCGAGGACAATATTGAGGAGTGGATGGCATTGTACTTCAAGAAACTGATTGCAGCTAATGAAATTGAGGAGCACTACCTGGGGCAATCATCATAAACCGGAGGTCTTTTCTGCCAAACCAAAGGTACAGATTCTGTTTGATTCCTAAAAAATCAGATCTGGCCCCATGATTATGCAAGAAAGTAAACAAATCCATCATATATTATGTGATTTTCACGTTCTGATGCACGAGAATTGAAGATTTTTGTGTAATTTTGCAACGTTCTTCGGAACAAATGACATTGCGGGTTAAGAAATGGCATTCGGTACCGAAAGGACTGGTGTTTAATTCGTCAAAAAAAGTAGTAATGGAAGGATAGAACATGAATATTCTAATAACTGTTGTTGTTTTTATACTAATTTATTTGTGTCTGAATATATTGGTATTTGGAATCTTTGCTATCTTAGGGAGGGAGGCATTAATAGATGAAAGAATGCGCGTTTTTGTTATCATTTGCAATCTTGGTATTGCGTCATGCTTAACATGGCTCTATTCCAATTACCGAGAAAAAAGAAAGACATTGGAAGAAGATCCTAACTTAAACATCGACGATACGCCCTCCAATGATGATGAGAACCGTTTTATTGAGCCTATAGGAAAGGACTATACAGTTCTTCTGTCTGAAGAACAGTTTGACAATATAAAAAAAGTAGTCGATGCCGGATCTCGTTTTGTGAAGAGACTTGGAGAGATGCCGGAATACATCCAATTCCATCTCGAAAAGTCGGGCGAAGATTACGACATCCCATTCAGTCTTCATAATATGTATGCCGCTGACATACTGAGAAATTACAAGGAGTTTGGCTATCCGTTAACAATTGAATTAGACTCTATTGTTGGACAGAGCCTGTATCACGTTGTCAGGTCACTCGTTATAGAAAATGATAAGGAGTACGAATACAGCTATTTTGAAATAGCAGTGAAAAACGGAGGGTACTTTGGTGATGAGAATCGAAGTCCCGTAAGAGAGATGTTGGACCATTATAAAGCGACAGAGATTAACATACGGGCAGAAGGAACCCCTGATGACTATTGTCTTTGTACTATTCTGGGATGCTTCGATGATGAATACGAGAAGAGGTATCGTGAGATAATAAGGAATTTTGCAGTAATCATCTCTAATCTTGACAATCAGAATTTCATCAAGAAGACAAAGTGGCTTGCTGAGATAGATAAATGCAGAGATTTCTGGGATAATCTCTATAACACTGTTGGCAGAGCCTCTGGTATAGAATCGCCAGAAATAGACAAGGATTATCTGGCAGAGGTGAAACCTCAAAAGACACCTCTTGACGAACTTACTGAGTTAATTGGTCTGACAGAGACAAAGAAGGAAATCGCAACCCTCTACAATTTCATCCAAATGAAACAGAAGCGGGATGAAATGGGAATGAAATCACCCAATATGTCATTCCATTGTGTTTTTACAGGTAATCCGGGCACAGGGAAGACGACTGTGGCTCGTATTCTTGCCGGAATATATCGGGATATGGGAGTTTTAAAGCGAGGCCATTTGGTAGAAACCGACCGTTCGGGTCTTGTTGCAGAATATGTGGGGCAGACAGCCGTTAAGACCAATAAGATTGTAGATGACGCACTTGATGGCGTACTCTTTATAGATGAAGCATACTCGTTAGCGCAAGGCGGAAGTGACGATTACGGCAAGGAGGCCATAACCACTTTGCTAAAGCGGATGGAGGATGACAGAGACAGACTTGTGGTCATCCTTGCTGGCTATACCTATGAAATGGAGAACTTCATAAACTCCAACCCAGGATTACGTTCACGATTCAATCGCTACATCAACTTCCCCGATTATTCTGCAGAAGAACTTTACAATATCTTTCTGTTGAATGCTAAAAAGAATGAGTACACGCTGACCGAGGATGCCTTACAGTATCTGAAAGAGCGGTTGGCGGCCATCGTGACAGACAAGCCAAAGGACTTCGGCAATGCCCGATATGTCCGCAACCTGTTTGAGAAAGCCATAGAAGCACAGTCGAACCGTTTGGCTTCAAAAGCAGAAGTTACCAAGGAAGACTTGGCCCAGATAACAAAAAGCGATTTGCTCAATGGTTCAAAACAGGGAGATAGACCTAAACGAATAATTTAACCAAAAGGTTAGTTAGTTATCTCGCTAATGACGGAAACAACATCTGTGATGTCGACGTTGCCATCGCCGTTCACATCAGAACTTGACTCACTAACAATAGCAGAACCGAATATCACGCTTAAAACAGATTCAATGTCAGCAACATCAACTATTCCGTCGCCGTTCACATCACCCTTTATTACAGTATCTACTACATCCATTACCCAGCAGTCATCAACATATATAGTCGTTCCAAAGTAGCTGTTGACTCCAAATACGAAGTAATGGGCTGTGGGGGGAACCTCTACCGTCTCGTCGAATGTCTGCCACACATTCAGGTCACTCGGGAAATAGGTCTTTCCAAAACCGCCACCACGAATGATGTAGTATTTGTCTTTTCCATAAAAGGCTTGCAGATCATCTGCAGAAATATCATATTTCTCTGCAGCATCAGTCCTGAAATAGCAATAAGTGCGTGCTCCTTTTGTCTTCCATTGCTCCACATAATACTTGAAACGTATCCTTATCTTCTGGCCAGGATTGACCGCTATACGCTGGTCTATCCGCGCAGTAGACCCTTTCTCTTGTGACTGCATCTTAGCAGAAAATCTGCCTTCGCACACAATTTTGGTATCTTTCTTCACATTGGTGTTATTATGACAGAACCATCCTTTTGGCATATCCAATGGATATGTCAGTGGAATCCATTCTTCCAACCCTCCATTCTTCAGCAAATTCACTTCTTCCGTAGCAGTTAGACGGCTTACACTTGATGTTTCACACCAAGCAATGGAAATGATGGCGATTACCAATAACGATAATATACGGGATGTTGATTTTAAAGTCATATAATTGTTATGCAATAGGTCGTAACTCAACAGCCAGTCCCATGGCTGCAGCTATGCGGTAGAGGGTTGAGACAGAAGGGGTGACAAGTCCTCGTTCCATACGTGACACATAGCCTTTATTAGCGCCAATCCTTTCTGCTAACTCTTGTTGGGTAAGGCCTGCATTCTTGCGGGCATCCAAAAGTATTTGGGCATTGTACTCTTCCCAAGTTTTATCTTCAGCAGCCTTGCGGCTTACAGAACCCTTAGGGCCAAACTCCTTTTCAAGTTCAGCACTAACATCGTAAATCATTCGTCTCATCGGCTGCAAAATTACTAAAAGTTATACAACTATACAACTTTGGGGGCGTTTTTTTTTGCTATCATAATCATTTTTAAATTAATCATCACATCCATAGGACTGAGAAAAGACGGATGTTCCTGTATTCAAACAACTATAGAAACCGTTCACCGCAGCAGTCAACTCATTGAGAGCGTGACTGTTGCGGTGAACGGTTTTGGGGATGGAGACGGTCTACAGTGCGATGACACTGTAGAGGTTGCCGGTGTGGCAGTGGTCCTTGGGGATGTGGAGGCGGCGGAGCATCGTGCCGAAGGTTGTCTCGGAGACGGTGCGGAGCAGGGAGGGACTGCGGCGCTGGAGCTGGGCCATCAGCTGCGAGGCCGAGAGCTGCAAGGGCTGCTCACCCTCCTCAGGGGCACGGAAGAAACGCTGGAAGAGCTCCTCCAACGGATTCGGACGGTAGTACTGCTCGTTCGTGCGCTGCATCTCCTGCTCCTCTTCCTTCGTGTAGTAGTAGCGCTCGCCCTGCTCCACCTCGCTGACCAGCTGGGCGTAGAGCTGGCGGTGTTCGATGCCCTCAACGCCGATCAGCCCGTCGGGTTCCAGGATAAGGAACCGGCGCGAGCCTGAGCGGTCGCTGAGCAGCTGTCGGCTGTTGCTCGTGCCGACGAACGAGGCGATGCGCGGCAGTTGGTTGAAGTTGGTCTTGTAAGCCTTGACAAACGAGGGGCGCAGCGTCTGCATCAGCGTCTTCAGGTCGGGCATCTTCTTCACCGGCAGCTTGTCGAACTCGTCGATGTTCACCAATGCGAACTCCACCAGTTTGCGCTCGGCATTGCCTTTCGAAGCGAGGTTGAAGTCGTCGGTATAGTACGACTCCAGCTCGTCGGGCAGCAGTTCGTGGAAGAATGTGCTCTTGTGCAGGCCCTGCTGCGGACTGACCAACAGCAGCATCACGGCATTGGCGTGACGGTCGTCGATGCCAAGCCACTGGGCAACGACGGCGCGCAGCCAGATGCGAAGCATGCGCTGGCAGTAGTCCGTGGAGTTGATGCGCGCCGCCAGGGGTCCGACGCGGTCCTCACCGTCCCACGTGCCGCGCACCGAGTCGAGCCACTCGGCCACGGGGTGGTAGTCGCGGGCCATCTCAGAGCGGATGCGCTGCTGGACGAGGCTCTTCAGGCAGTAGACCCGTCCGTCGTCCTGCACGCGGTTCATGATGGTGTTCATCTGTCGCTCGTCCACGGGCAGCCACTCCCCCGTCCCGTCGCCCCGTCGGCGGTACTCGTAGCTGTCGCGGATGACGTTGTGGCGGAACTCGAACTCCCGGCTGACGAAGTCGGCCATCTCGCGGATGGGCCGAAGGAAACCCATCTTGCGCTGTTCGTAACGTGACTGCTCGCCGGCATCCTTCGTCGTAGTGGCGAGCTCCAGATTCTGCTGAAGCAACTGGTTCTGTGCTTCGAGCTGCTGAATGAGCGTATTGCACTCCACCAGCTTCTTTGAAATGTTGAGTAAAGACATCATACAATAAAGGTGTTTTTAATAGGTTTGCGGCTGCAAAGTTACATCGCAAGAAGGCTTTTTGCAAGCGTTTTACCACTGAAAAACAGCACTTTAGGGCTATGTCGCAAGCGCGCCACTCTACCGTTCTCACGCGCCGCTTTTTCGGTCGCAAGGCGGCGGTGTAGGTTTTGCTGACCTTGGTCAGCAGCATTGCGGATGTAGGTCGGTGATGTTGCTGACGTAGGTCAGCAAATGATAAAGCGTACTTTTGAGACAAAAAGCTTGCGGGTTTCAACAAAAAAACGTACCTTTGCAGCAACAAACCAAAAGCCCTAAAAAAGATGAAGAAAGGAAAGGCCATTCACTTCAGCGTTCACCCGACGCCAATGAAGCCAGGCGACACGCAGCAGACCTACCACGTGCGCCACTGCCAGGACTACGTGATGCACAGCCGCGAACTGCGTGAGCACATCAACAGCTACACTCTGATCTCGGAGGGCATGTTCGAGATGTTTCTCGACACGCTGAAACGGGAGATTGCCGAACAGCTGCTGATGGGCCACGGCGTACACTTAGACGGCATCGGCCGGTTCTGCCTGCAGCTCGGTACCAAGAAGACGAAGGACGAACAAGGGCGCTGGCGCACAAAGACCTACACCGCGCCCAGCCAGCTGACGGGCCACGAGGTGACAGTGGACGGCATCTCGTTCGTGCCCGACAAGGAGATGCTGAACCGCCTGCAGGACGGTGCGCCCCACTTCGTGCGCGACAAGGGAGAATACGAACAGGAAGTGCCTCGCGGCGAACTGCTGAAGACGCTGGCCGACTACTGCCAGCAGCACGGTTCGTTCACGCGCCGCGTCGTCCAGCACCTCTTCTGCCTGTCGCGCTACAAGGCCGACCAGCTGCTGACCGACCTCGTCAACGAGGAGTACCCCAAATACTACCGCCAGAAGGCCGGCACCACGTGGGTGTATCGCAAGACGGGTACATGACGAAACGACGCTTCACCACAAACGGCTGGCGGTCAGTCGGTTTGTAGTGATGTGAAGACGTGATGACCACGCAAAGAAGGCTCAGCTCAAGCATGGTCACGGTAATTCTGAAATAATCCCTCCCGAAAGTTTGCGGATTCAAAAAGAAATTCGTACCTTTGCAGTCGTTATGGGTAAAGGAAAATTAGCGAAGTTTGCGGATATGGAGACCTACGGGAACGTGTTCCAGTATCCGTTCTCGACCTACGAGGAGCATCCGTTCACGATGCAGGGCCGCTGGCGCAGCGACTACTTCGGCAACGACAACCCGATAGTGCTGGAGCTGGGCTGCGGCAAGGGGGAGTATGCCGTTGAGCTGGCGCGCAACTACCCGGAGAAGAACTTCATCGGCGTCGACATCAAGGGCGCACGCATGTGGACGGGAGCCACACAGGCCCTGAACGAGGGGCTG